>Ga0207419_1000219_pt1 | contig 47531 bp, 41 predicted proteins | sample ElkSloMetagenome_4_FD_184723 | JGI IMG/M metagenome (GOLD analysis project Ga0207419, IMG submission 184723) | Hot spring microbial communities from Elkhorn Slough, Monterey Bay, USA - MD2A (version 2) | ecosystem: Environmental > Aquatic > Marine > Intertidal zone > Estuary: Microbial mat ...
AGATTACCCGTTGATAGGTGCTCGGTGGAAGTCCAGCAATGGATGTAGCCAAGGCACACTAACAGACCGAGGGCTTGACCTCTGTTACTTCTGAAAACTACTCTATGCAGTCTTCTTTGTTTTGCTTATTTAACTTAATAGAATAGATAGAAAGTTAATTAAAGCTAACCTGAAAAACAAATAGGTTGGCTTTTGATTTGTTTATTATTATTTTGAATTTCAAAATCAAAAAAAGATCTACTCAAATCAAGTAGATCTAAGTCAAAAACATCAAACGATTCCACAAGTAACATTAACTGTTACGGTCTGGGACATACCGGAATTAAGTTAGCATTGAAAACGATTGTACCTGCTGGATTTTCATTGATTAAAATCGGATTACCTGTATCAACTTTAATCAATAGAGGATTTAAACTCAGACATTCCTGAATCAATTCACCCCATTCCTCAACTGCACGAGTATATTCTGCTCGGATACGAGGAATATCATCTAAAGTAACTCCATTCGGAATTGGGGGTAATGTAGCGAGAAAAACTTCGTCCGTAATAACAGCATCACTGGTAATGCTTTCATCAACCGCCATTTCATAAATGATTGGATATCTGAACGCACTCGGTAGAGTTCTATTTGGCCGATCTAGATTGGGTAAAGTTTCATAGATTGGCGGATCTACCTGATCCGGATTGGGATCAGTAAAGTCATCTGTAGATTCATCTTTTGGTTTGTATCGGTAATCAAAGTCCGACGGAACAGTAATTACACCAATTTGAGCTAAAGCTGACAGGGGTTGGCTAATGACCAGCATAGCGAACAACCCACCTAGAAGCTTAAACTTCTTCATGTTCATCTCCTCAGTTTCACCAAACTTAATAAAATTCAACGAACTCCAGCTCATAGCGAACTATCTAACCCAAAGCCTTCTTTGCTAAAAATAGCTTTTACTGACTGGCAATAGGCTTAATTCTCGCCAAAACTTGGAGTCCAGCAGAGCAATGCTTCCCTATATCATAGAGACATACTATCGCAATCTACCAAATTTTACCGAAGATATCAAGTTATGCTACGCTTATTACTCTACTTGTTCAAATTCCTGCCTGCTTATGTCTGTCGATGGGTTTGAGAACTTTACGATTCCGATTGCCCCGGATGGATACAAATCTGGCTTTGTAGGCATTATCGGCCGCCCCAACGTCGGCAAATCGACCTTAATGAATCAAATGGTCGGGCAGAAAATTGCCATTACTTCCCCTGTGGCTCAAACTACCCGTAATCGACTCCGAGGGATTTTAACCACACCGGAAGCGCAAATTATTTTTGTTGATACACCGGGAATTCATAAGCCTCATCATCAGCTTGGACAAGTTTTAGTTAAAAATGCTCAAATTGCCATTCGCTCAGTCGATGTTCTGCTGTTTGTGGTTGATGGTTCTGTGATGGCGGGAGGGGGTGATCGCTTCATTGCCGACCTACTCAACTCAACGAAAGTACCTGTTATTTTAGGACTCAATAAACTCGATCAACAACCTCAAGAACCTCAACGAATTAATGAAAGTTATCAACAGCTGATTGAATCTCATTCCTGGCCGATTCTTCAGTTTTCTGCACTGACAGGTGCCGGAGTTGATACCCTACAACATTTAATTATCGAACAACTTGAACCCGGCCCCTACTATTATCCCCCCGATTTAGTCACCGATCAACCTGAACGCTTCATTATGGGAGAACTCATCCGCGAACAAATTCTACTGCATACTCGCGAAGAAGTTCCTCACTCCGTTGCTATTTCTATTGATCGGGTAGAAGAAGATCCTAAAATCACTCGTATTTTAGCCACCATTCACGCTGAACGACCTTCTCAAAAAGGGATTTTAATCGGTAAAGGGGGTCAGATGCTCAAGACGATTGGAAGTGATGCACGTCAACAAATTCAAAAACTTGTTGCAGGTCAAGTTTACCTAGAATTATTTGTAAAAGTGCAACCCAAATGGCGACAATCTCGCAGTCGTTTGGCTGATTTGGGATATCGGGTTGAAGAATAAAGAGTTAAGATCACGTTTGCGCTGTTGATTCTTGAAATAAATCAAACTCTTGAGAACTAATTCGATTGGCTTGGTAGAGAGTGTCGGCAATTTCTGCTAACGATAGAACTGTATAACCTTGATAGCCATTACTTTTAAGTTTATCCATCACACCTCGACCATGATCAATAAACACGACAATATCTTCCACTTCTAATCCTGCTGATTTTAACTTTTCTGCCCCTCGCATGACACTATTTCCAGTAATCAAAATATCATCAACGACCACAATCTTTTCTCCTGCCTGAAAATGCCCTTCAATTAACCGTCCAGTTCCATAACTTTTGACTTCTTTACGAGGAAATATCATTGGACGTTCCATTCGCAGCGCTAAACCTGTCGCCGTCGGTAAAGAACCATAGGGAATCCCGGCAATCCGATCAAACTCTAAATCCTCAAGAATATCTGCATAAGCACTGACAATTTTATGAAAAATTTGGGGGATGGAAATAATCCGTCGCAAGTCAACATAGTAGGGAAAAATCTCCCCCGAAGATTGAACGTGTTCTCCAAAAATAATACAACCAATATCATAAAGCTGTAAAATCAAATTCCGATGGGGTTGATGCTCCAAAAAACAAATATCAGGCAACCATAAATTACAAGTCGGACTTCCCTGAACATCTTGGGAACGAATTTTATTAATTTTATCTCGAAATTCTGTAACAACTTGAGTGATATTTTCTGCTTCCAAGAAACAGGACGGAACTGGCAGCAATAAACCTTCTCTATTCTGATTTAATCCGGCTGCTAAAATCGGCGTTAATTCACTTTCTTCTATCAAATCATTTTCTTCAGATCTATCCCCTTCTAGTAAGATTAAGCGTTCTGGTGCAGTTTTTCTCACCCGAGCTAATGTATCTGCCATCATCCCAACTTCTAACCCCAGTTGTTCTAGCGTTCCCCAAGTTTGAGTTTCTTGGACTAATTGCAAATACAAAGATTGTTCAGGTGTTGGATATTCTTGCAATATTGTTGCGGAAGGATTAGAGGTTGCACACAACACAAATACTGCTTTATCTGGATAAACCAAAAACGGTGTTAGTTGATCTAATCCAGTGTAAGCTGAAACCGTACAAGCATCAATTTTCCACTGTTCAAAGATCAACTGAGCAAAAACATTGCTACTATTAATATCGCCGTATTTTGCATCTAAAATAATCGGTAAATCTGACGGAATAAACTGCACAATTTGTTCTAAAAGTTGTATTCCTTGCCAACCCAATGCTTGATAAAATCCTAAAGTAAGTTTATAAGCACAAACAACATCAACAGTTTGAGCAACAATAGATTTTAATTCATTATGCCATTGTTCAACAGTGATAACAGATTGATCAGGATTAAATGAATAACACTCAGGATTGGGATCAAGGGCAACATAAAGTAAGCTTTGATTGCGTTCAATCGCAGCGATTAGTTTATCAAAAAAGTTCATTGACGACTCAAATCACAAAAATAGGGATAATTTAAAGCAGTTAAGCCATTTGTATTGTAATCCCTAATTGAGAAGGGCAAATTAGAAAACAACAAAAATATATGTATCCAACCTGCCCTGACAATTTTTGTTTAAGCCAACTGACTCAACAACTGCTGAACATCAATTGCTAGAGTTTGCCCTAAATGTAACAACTTCCGCAATTGAGAAACTTGCCATTGACTTTCAACAGTCGTCTGAACCGCTACCCCAGAAAGAGTAGAGTGTTTTGCATTGACTTGAGGCGCATTCGCCTCTCGTTGACGTTGTAGCCACCCCAAACACAACGGAACAATCATTGTACCCAAAGAGTGCAAATATAACTCCTGAGCTTGAGCTAATGATAGATTGAGTTCTAAATGGTATCCGAGTTGAATTAATCGCTCTAAACTCTCAATTTCTACCTCTAGTGTTTTCGGATTATTCTGCTGTAAAATCAGGTACAGCGATCGCATAATTAACCGCTCTAAAGTCTCGCGAACTTCACTATTTTGAATTCGACAGCGCAATTGATGGGCTTCTGTGGTAATCACTTCTAACGCCGCTAAATGATTGAGACTTAAACCGTTACTACTTTCTGTTTCTAAGGCTCGTACTGTGGTTACACAACGATGAGTCAATGCCACTTCTACAGCAACCTGTAACTCTTGAGGAACGGGAAGATAATCTCGATGAAACGCCATAATCACCCCATAATTATCTCGATAAACTTGAGTATAAAGCTGATCCAAACGGGTCAGTGTTTCTTGAGACAATAACCCCATAATTCGCTGACGTTCTTCTGCAAATAAATCCTGCAAACTAAATGACTGCTCTCCAAATATTTTAACCATTGCTAAAATAACTTGAGGGGCGCTCGCTTGCTGTAACGCTTCAAACAAATGCTGTTTAAGTTTACTGTAAGCACGACGTCCGGCAAAAGGTTGAATGCAGCAATGAAAATCCCAACCCCCCAGATGCAAAACAGCAAATACAAAATCCATCTGTTCTCGGGTAATTTCAGAGGTTAATTGGACTCGACCCATAGCTAAGGTTAACGTGCCAATATGTCTGATTTGGTAATCGAGTTGCTGAGTATTATAACAATAAATTTGCTGTTGCCGAGTATAAGTGGTAAACAGTGAACTAATTGCGTAGTGTGCGGCAACTTGTTCAAAATTGATCTGAGCAGTTTTCACCAATTTACGGTAAACTTCATCTCCAGTTTGAAATAACTCTACATTACTGGGAGCGAAAGCTAATCTTTGTAAAAACTCCGCTTCTAAATCAATTCCTGTGACCTCAGATGCCAGTTCAATCGCCCGACAAGCATAGCGTAAAATTTGCGTCCCTTCTGGTCGAGAAATCTCCTCAAAAAACCAACCACAACTGGTAAACATCAACAAAGAATGACGCTGCATTTCTAACAAACGTAACGCATCAATTCGTTCTGTATCTGTTAATAAATGAGTTTGATGCTGAGTCAGAAAGTGATGAAGATTTGCCTCCGAACGATCGCCAATGACTCGAATATATTCATCGCGAACCTGCCAGGGATCATGAAAAAACTGATGTCCGTAGGTTTGATAAACCTCAATCAATTGATCCCGCAACCAATTGAGTGTATCTCGAAGCGGACGACGCCATTTCTGATGCCAAACACCACCTCCACCACAGCCACAATCATTCTGCCAACGTTCTACCCCATGAAAGCAACTCCAAGCGGTTACAGGCTTTAATTCAACTTCCCAGGTGGGAGGGTTTAAACTGAGGTAGTGGGCGAAGTTTGTAACAGTCCAACCCTGACGAGGAAATTCTTCAACAAAGGCATAAGCCAAACATTTCTCAGTACCTGTTTTGTGATGACCAAAGGTTTCCCCATCGGTAGCGACTGAAATCACCTGTGTGGGGCGTCCGTCCCCGTGAATGGCTTGGCTGAGTCGTCCGGCAAAATGTCCCGAACTACTGAGTACATCATCAAAGCCCATATCGCCAGAAATTGGCCCATCATAGAAGAAAATATCAAGATAACGGGATTTATCTTTTTCTCCCGTTTCATTTTTTAAATAACAACGATAGGGACGGGTGGGATCAATTTGACCTTCACCCACGTCTATCCATTCGGGTTCTGGTGTTTCTTCGGAGGCGAATAAACGACAGCGTTGGGCTTGAGAAGGGGCAAGGATGGTAAAACGAATTCCTTCATTAATTAATGCTTCTATGGTGGAATAATCAATGGCTGTTTCTGCTAACCACATTCCTTCGGGATCACGCCCAAACCGGGATTTAAAGTCGGCTTTTCCCCAACGAATTTGAGTGTATTTGTCTCGTTCGTTAGCCAGCGGCATAATCATATGATTGTAGACTTGGGCGATTGCATTTCCATGTCCATTGAGACGCTGACAACTGATGCGATCAGCTTCTATTATTCTCTGATAAACTTGCATATCATATCGTTCTAGCCAACTCATTAATGTCGGGCCGATGTTAAAGCTGAGATACTCATAGTTATTGATGATCCCCACCACTTCTCCGCGATCATTTAAGACTCTTGCTAATGTATTTGGGCGGTAACATTCATGGTAGATGCGTTCGTTCCAATCGTGATAGGGATCAGCACTGAGTTGAGATTCAACGGCGTTGAGATAGGGGTTTTCGCGAGGGGGTTGATAAAAATGACCGTGAATAACAACGTAAACTCCTGTTGCGGTTAACTGGGGATCATCGGTTGGAAATTGACGGGGATCAAGATCACTCTGGTGTTCTAAAGTGTATGAACTCTCGGTAGTATTTGTAACCGCTATAGATTGAAAATTGGAAGTAGAGGTCATAGTTTTTGTCCTGTAATGTTCAAATACTCACGCACATTCGCATCAATAGCCACAACAGAAGCTAAAGTCCGAGTAGAACTCAGTCGCATTCAGCCGATGTTTATTTGCTATAGAGTGGTGAAAATTTTGTTGACAGATCTAGCTTTGACAACTGACCAACGGATTGTTATGTTGATTGAAATGAAGACAGAAGCTCATTGAGTTATCGGACGTGAACTTAAGCTTTTGAAGTGAGAGTAATCAATTACTATTCTAGGATATAATATCTATCCGATTAGATATTAATACTTAACAAATATTTCAACAAAGATTGAGTTAAAAAAATTAACATTTGGAAAAGTTATGTTACCTTACTCTTGAAAAACTTAACACCCTAAATTTTAATGATTTTTTAAAGATTTCGCCGGAAGAAATATTTACCAGAGGTTGGGGCTAGGGCTGCGAATGGAAGTCAGAAGTTTTTTTCTCTCTGTCCCTATCTCTCCATCTCCCCACCTCCCTTTAACACCTGACACCTGTAAGCTACAAGCTGTAACCGATGACCTTTCTGGTCAATTTTCATGCTAATCTGCTAACCAATAGTGTCTTTTTTGCAAGTTAGTCTTGTTTCTAAGTTTGTTGTGCAACTGTGAGTGATCTCCTGGCGAGTCAATACTAATGCTGAATGCCAAAACAATCATTTCCGTCCTACTGATCTTCATTCCCATTTCCATTGCAGCTCACTTCTTAGAATGGGGTTCGACTGCTATTTTCATCACGTCTGCTATGGCGATTATTCCTTTAGCGGGTTGGATGGGAATTGCTACAGAAGAAATTGCTGTCGTTCTTGGCCCGAATTTGGGTGGACTGATGAATGCCACCTTCGGAAACGCTACAGAACTAATTATCGGTATTGTTGCTCTCAAAGCCGGACTATTGGATGTGGTGAAAGCCAGCATCACAGGTTCGATTATTGGCAACCTGCTGTTAGTGATGGGTTTATCGATGCTTCTCGGTGGCTTGCGCTACAAAGAACAAAAGTTTCAGTCCATTGTAGCTCGGTTGAATGCTTCGGCGATGAACTTGGCGGTGATTGCCATTTTAGTACCAACAGCAGTCCAGTATACTTCCACAGGCATTCAAGAAGCCACAATGCAAAATCTATCGAGTGCAGTGGCGATCGTGCTGATTGGCGTCTATATACTCACATTGCTGTTTTCGATGAAAACTCACGCTTATCTTTATGATGTGGGGATGGCTGAAACAGATGTTTCCGAACAATCTGAGGGACAAACAATTCCAATCTCAGAAGAATCTCATTCCAAGTCCTCTTTCTGGATATCGGTTGCGATTTTACTCGTTGCAACGATCGCAGTTGCATTTGAGTCTGAACTGTTGGTTGATAGTCTCGAAGAAGCAACAGAAAGCCTCGGACTAACATCTTTATTTACTGGAGTGATCTTGGTGCCGATCATTGGCAATGCGGCAGAACATACCACTGCGGTAACAGTCGCAATGAAAAACAAAATGGATTTATCCGTTTCTGTGGCGGTGGGTTCGAGTCTGCAAATTGCTTTGTTTGTCGCCCCTGTGTTGGTGCTTGTGGGTTATTTCATCGGTCAACCGATGGATCTTAACTTTAACCCCTTTGAACTGGTTGCAGTCATGGTGGCGGTTTTAATTGCCAACTCTGTCAGTTCAGATGGCCGATGTGACTGGTTAGAGGGGGTTCTCCTGTTGGCGGCATACACCGTTTTAGGACTGGCTTTTTACTTCCATCCGGTGATTGAAGGGTCTTTATAAGCGTCCCCAATTTCCGAACTCAAGACCTGGTAGGGGAGACAAAGCAGGAAAAGGAGAAACAACAACTCTAAGACTCTCAAGGGTTGCCCTCAAAGGCTTCTCTACCAACCTTCCTTCTGACTCTCCCCCCAAAGTTGTTTCATTAGCTGATCTTTCCTACAGGTATGAATTTCTCAGCCAGATGGTCAGCCTCTAAGTTATAGTGGAGTTAATCTGGCAACCTAGATTCGGGTTCTGGTTTTTGTGAGTTATTGCCTTAATCCCAACTGCCCAAGTCCAACTGACCCGTCGAATGAAAATCGACGTGTTTGTTGTCAATGCGGTTCAGATTTATTACTACAAGGTCGATATCGTGTTACCAAACAACTCGGCGGAGGTGGATTTGGTAAAACCTTTGAGATTACTGATGACCATACGGGGATCGACAAAGTTTTAAAAGTTTTGCTCAAAGAACATCCCAAAGCGGTTCAATTATTTCAGCAAGAAGCAAAGGTTTTAAGCAAACTTAAACATCCCGGGACTCCTAAAGTTGACAAGGATGGTTATTTTACCTTTATGCCCAAGGGAGGTAAAGAACCGATTCATTGTCTGGTGATGGAAAAAATCGAAGGTGATAACTTGCAAGACTGGATGAAAAGTCGCAAGAAAGAACCAATTTCCCAAGAACAGGCGATTGAGTGGTTAAAACAACTTGCAGAAATTTTAGATAAAGTTCATAGCTTAAACTATTTCCATCGGGATATTAAGCCTCAAAATATTATGCGAAAACCCGACGGTCAATTAGTCTTAATTGACTTTGGTACTGCACGGGAACAGACGGATACTTTTATTGCCAAAATGGAGGGAGGACAAAACGTTACAGGTATTATTTCTCCTGGCTATACTCCACCTGAACAAGCGAACGGAAAAGCAGTTCCTCAGTCTGACTTCTTTGCTTTAGGGCGAACTTTTGTTTATCTTTTAACAGGTAAACCTCCAACTGCATATCCAGAAAACCCCAGAACTGGAAAATTACTCTGGCGAAAAGGGGCACCTGATATTTCCACACAATTGGCGGATTTACTCGATTATCTGATGGCTACGTTTCCGGGAAATCGGCCTCAAACGCCTCAAGTCATTTTAAAGTGTCTTCGAGAAATTGATCTCACTCAACCCGTCTCCCCAAAACCTAAAGATCCTCCTCCTAAACCTCCGCCGAAGCCCAAGCCACGACCCAGAGAAGGAATACCATTTTATCGTCTACCTCGTCCCCTAATTAAATTAAATTTTCCGTTTAAATTTCTCTGGATTATGGGAACTTTCTTCTTAATGGGAGGTTTATTCTACACTCAGATTAATGGTTATTTACGGTATGGATTTATCCCGGCTAATCCAATTTTAATCCTCAAAAGTATACCGAGTAGTTTGTGGCTCCAGGAATATAAAAGTGCTGTTGGTCAAGTCTATACTGTGGCGATTAGTCCTGATGGTCAAACCCTCGTGGCGGGAAGTTTTGGTAACATTAGCATTTGGGATTTGCAAACCGGGAAGCTACTTCATAGTATTGCGGCTCATTCAAGTTGGGTAAAAGCTCTGGCGATTAGTCCAGATGGTGAAATCCTAGCGAGTGGAAGCAACGACAAAACAATTCGCCTTTGGGATCTTAAACAAGGGATTCGCCGACGGACGATAGAAGGTCATACAGAGAGTGTGAATACGCTCGCATTTAGCCCCGATGGTCGGACTCTAGCGAGTGGAAGTGATGATCGAACGATTCGGTTATGGGATCTCGATACTGGAGTGCGAATCTTGACCATTGCGGCTCATGATGGCCCCGTCAACTCGATTGCATTTAGTCCAGATGGTAAAACCTTAGCCAGTGGAAGCAGTGATCAAAGTATTAAACTATGGGGTTTGACTCAAGGAACTCGTAAATTAACGATTTCTGGACATTCTGGGGCGATTAATGATATTGCTTATACAACCGATGGTCAAAGTTTGGGGAGTGTGAGTGATGACGGTACAATCCGCCTGTGGAATCCCAATACAGGCGATCAAGTACGGCTGTTTTCTGCACAGGGAAATGACGTGAAATCAATGGTAATTAGTCCTGATGGTCAGACTCTCTTTAGTGGGAGCGATCGCGTTATTATTTGGGACTTAAAAACGGGAGAACAGAAAGCGACGCTTTGGGGTCATGCACAAACGGTTAATGCTTTGGCTTTGAGTCCTAATGGTGAAATATTGGTGAGTGGAAGTGAAGATAAAACCATCAAAATTTGGCAAGTTCCAGTCAATAATTAAATTAATCCTGGCCCCCCAATTTTTCCTCAGACTGGATTACTCTGTTAACTGTAGTGACTAGCTTGACGGCTGAACATTTCATAATGGGGTATCAAGTGGGTTGGGTAGACTGTGAATTTTACGGGTAATTCCGGCTTTTTCTATGGCTTTAAAAAGTGTGCGATCGCAGTTTAATTTCTCTAAATTTCCCAAGGCAATATTTTCACGAACAGTTAAAGGAAAACGAGCATAATTTTGTAAAACAACAGCGATTTTTTGACGCAAATCTTCGAGTTCCAAGGCACGTAAATCTTCACCCTTCCATAATATTTTACCACAATCGGGGTCATATAAACGACATAATAGTTTAGTAAGTGTGGTTTTTCCGGCTCCATTTTTACCCACTAAAGCAACGGTTTTACCCGGATCAATCGTCAAATTGATATTTTCTAAACTGGGATGGTTACTGTTTGGATAGTTTGGGGTTTGAGAGTAATACCGTGAATACTGTGTCACTTTCAAGATTTCCGACTTGTAACAAACCAACTACTGCGAAGGAGTGCCTGCAAAGGGGAAAGTTGAAGCGTTTGCATGGTGTCACCCTGCCTGAAAAGGATCAGTTTTCGTTTATATATACGTTAACCGGGAAGTATACCCTCTCAATAGACGCATCTTTGAGTGACAGAGTATGAAACCTCAAAGGGAAAAATTGACAAAATATTTTTACAAAAGTTTATATATAACTTGACACCAGGAGAATTGAAGATTGAGAGATGCTAAACGAGGTAAAGCATGACATTTCGGGAAACTCGGCCGATGAGTCAGTCCTGTTCGCCAGAGAAAATTAAGTGAGAAGATGATCCTCATGTTAAAATACGTGAAAATTATGAAAATAATGTTAGCGAGGTAAACGGATTCATGGAAGCAGCGTTGCTGTTGGCTAAACTGCCGGAAGCTTATTCAATCTTTAGCCCGGTTGTAGACATTTTGCCTGTTATCCCCGTGTTTTTCCTGCTGTTGGCTTTTGTTTGGCAAGCTTCAGTCGGATTCAGATAACAACGAGCGTTGCGATCAGCGTGATTGTTCTGGCGACGGGCTGACTAACTCATAAAGATTAGGATAACCCAGTTGTTTGAATAAAATGCTGATCGCTTAAGTTTGATTTTCGGTATATTTAGGTATTGCGAGAACCGATGGTTTTTTGGAATGCAGATCGTTCACAAACACGCTTTGTATAGTCGATCACAGCCGGATACGCACTTAAATCCAACTTTAACATGATCGGAATATAAGCTAAAATTGACCCAACTGCGACATCAGCGACATTAAATTCATCTCCCATCATATAAGGTTGTTTTTGGAAAATCTCGTTGAGTGCAGTCATTAAACGAGGGGTTTCTTTTTCCCGGTTCGCTTCGAGAAAAATACCATTGGCGAGAGTTGAGTTGGCAAACAACACCCATTGATAAATTTCACCTCGTTTTTCGGGGGAGTCTGGCATTTTCCCATATTTATCTGCTAAATAGAGCAGAATTCCTCCCGATTCCCACAATTTAACGTCTCCATCGACAATGGCGGGAACTTTCCCAATTGGGTTAATTGCCAAATAGTCGGGTTCGAGATGAGCGCCTGCTTTCATATCCAGCAAGACAAACTCGTAGGGTATACCGATTTCTTCTAAATACCACTGAACAATTGATGCACGGCTAAAGGCACCACCGTAGAGTTTGAGCATCAGTTCGACTCCTATAGTTTACTTGTTTCAGTGTGAACGGATATTCACATTTTACACTTTGTTACCCTAAAAACTTACAATCACTGAAGATTTAGAGAAAGTTTAAGCTTAATATCCACAAAGTCGATTAATCGTTTGGATCAAATCATCATAATCAGTAATTGGCTTGAGATAAAATTCATCAGCGTGAGAAATTTCAAGTAGAGATTGACGCTCACTTTCCAAAGCATAAGCTGTGATTAAAATAATCGGAATCTCAGCAGTTTGTGAGTTTGTTTTCAGCAGACAAGAAATATCGACACCACTGACATCTTTATCCTCCCAATGGGCTTCGGGTAGATTTACATCCATAATCACTAAATCGACTTCTCCTCCTTGGCAAAGCTGAACAATCTCGTTGAGTTTGTCTGTCACGAGAACTTGATAACCACTTAGGCGCTCAATGAGCTTTGCCATACCTTTAGCTAATAAGTAATCATCTTCTACAATTAGGATTCTTAAATTGTCTTTTTTTAAAATCACAATGATACTAGACTGAGTATAATCAACCAAGAGCAAAAATGTCAATTTAATAGAACTCTTTATGATCTCAGTTGCCAAGTTAGTGAGTTGATCACTTCTTTTATAATCAAATTAGAATTAGTAACTTAAAAATCATCAAAATTAATAATTTTAGTAATCCAATAAAAAAGGGAATAAGATAGCATTTTATTCAAACTTATTTTTACAGATAAAGACTTATGTAATATACCATAAGCAGAATACTAAGTCAAGACTTATCAGAGAGTTTAGAATATAGGATTGAAAAAAGACTTTAGCTTTTTACCCTTTTATATTGACAATCATAATTACTCTAGGAGAGGTTAAATTTATAACTTTTAACTTCAATCGCTTTATTGAGTTGACAGTCTTCTCAATAAATTTTTTTGCTGTTAATATCCGACTTGCTTTCTGGTATTAGGATCGAAAATAACCGCATAATTTAGATCAAGGGTAATCGAGATGCGATCGCCAGGTTTTAAACTGATTTGTACGGGAGTTTGAAACTGAATTAAGGTTTGGGAAAATTGAGAAGCATTAGACAAGACTAAATTCGCTCTAACGAGTGTTTCTCGACCTAAAGGTTCGATTACATCAACTTCAACTGATAGCAAAACTTGATTGGATTTTTGACGATTGGGCTGAATATTTTCTTGATTATAATCTGATGTAACTAAGTTAATATGTTCGGGACGAATACCTAGATTCAAACTTTGTTTATCTGTCGGGCTTAACTTTTCTTGAAGTTCAATAGGACAATTAAAAGATTGATTTCCAATCCAAAAAATACTGTTGGCATAGGTAACAGGTAAAATATTCATGGGAGGATTGCCTAAAAAGGTGGCAACCATTTGATTATTGGGATGTGCATAAACCGTTTGAGGTTCTCCAATTTGTTGAATTTTTCCTTGATCTAAAACGACAATTTTATCAGCCAATGTCATTGCTTCTGTTTGATCATGGGTTACATAAATTGTGGTAATCTTTAAACGTTGATGTAACTTTTTGAGTTCCGCTCTGGTATCATCTCGCAGTTGAGCATCAAGATTAGAAAGTGGCTCATCAAGTAGAAAAACTTGGGGTTCTCTGACGATCGCTCTCCCTAATGCGACTCGTTGTTGTTGTCCCCCCGAAAGTTGTTTAGGTTTACGATTAAGTAAATGATCGATAGAGAGAGAACGCGCCACTTTATGAATTTGTTCCTGCATCATTTGAGGTTGAACCTGACGCATTTTTAAACCAAATGCCAAGTTTTCTGCGACTGTCATATGGGGATACAGTGCATAATTTTGAAACACCATCGCCACATCTCTTTGACGAGCCGGAACCTCATTCATCAACCGATTGTTAATATAAAGATTGCCGCTGCTTGCCGTTTCTAAACCTGCTATTGTTCGTAAAATCGTAGATTTTCCACACCCTGAAGGCCCCAAAAGCACCCAAAATTCACCATCAGGAACTTCAAAGGAAATATCCTCAATTGCCGTAACATTATTATAGACTCGGTTGATTTTATCTAAGCGAACATTTGCCATTTTTATCCTTTAATCTTGAAAATTAATCCGATCTAAGTTAGAATCAAGTCAATCAGTTAATAGAGCCTAGTTTTTTCTAGGGTTTTGTCTGTTGATTCTGAACTTACTAACTGTTCGAGCTGAGAAACAACGCGATCCAATTCTTCAACGAGAGGCGTTATTTCTACCCGTTTAAAAGCGTCTACAATTGCTCGATAATACCAAAGTGTTCCCGATGCGCCACCTGTAAATCGTTCCCAAATGGCTTCCCCTACCTGACGATAATCTTGTACAATAGAACGGGCATTATAGAGTTTGTCGGCCGCAGAAACTAAACGCACAGACGCTTCGGCGTTAGGAATATGGTCAATGTAAGCTTGTTTTCGTTCTCGCCAAGGGGGTTTAGGAATTTGGTCTGTATCACTACATCCGTCTACAATGGTGGCGACTGTTTCCCCAAATCTACGCTGAATTTCTTGCTTAGTAGAAACTCCACCTTGATCTTCGATCGCATCATGGAGCAACGCCGCGATCGCTTCATCTTCCTTGGCTCCGTATTCTAACGCAATGCTAGCGACTCCTAACAAATGAGCGACATAAGGAACACCCGAACCCTTACGAACTTGTTCGGCGTGGAGTTCACAGGCGTAGACTAGCGCTTCACGAAAATGAGAGGATAGAATCATCTTTTATTCTCAATCTACTCTTAAAATAACATAAAATATTTCAAGAATATTGTAAAATCAAGGTAAGTCTAATATAGAAAATTTTATAAACTTTCATTATTTTTTGAGATTAATAAAATGGATAAATTTAGAGTGGAAGTCATCGCCCAAACTCCCAATCCTCAAACGGTCATTTATGCTGCAATGCACCAGGATTATTCTGATCAATTTATCATTGATGAACAGGAGAACTGGCCTCACGAAAGCAAATGCGGCGAGATTATTGTCAAGCGACTGTTAGCGGGAGAACGGGGACATTATGGCCCTTTAGAACACGTCCAAATTGTGTTTAATTGCGGTTATTTTCCCCATAGCGTCATGCAGCAAGCCCGAACACATCGAGTCGGAATTTCCTTTGATGTTCAAAGTTTTAGGTACACGGGGAAACAATTTATAGAAGTTATAGAAGGAAAAAAAGATCTAGAAGATGTGTTTTATTTACGTCCGGTTGGCGACTATACAAACCGACAAGGTAAAAAATATTACTACTCTCCCGAACAACGTCAAGCCGATTTAGACTGGTGTTTAGAAGCGGTAAAACGCTATCAAATAGACTTTGAAAGTGGAATGTCTGAAGAACACGCCAGAGGCAAACTTCCCTTTGATTATCGTCAACATTTTGTCGTCAGTTTAAATCTACGAACCTTGTTACATTTTCTCGATTTACGCTATAAAAAAGATGCTCAACTGGAAATTCAAAAACTCTGTGAACTGATGTGGCCCCCTGTTGAAAAGTGGGTGCCGGAAGTTGCCGACTGGTATCAAACAACTCGCATGGGAAAAGCTAGACTTTCTCCTTGAGATGCTAATATATAGCGTTTCTCGGACTTATAAAGCATAACCCTTCAATTTTAGAAAAGTTATGCTTTCAGTGAGAGTATTGGTTTGTAATTTTTTGGTATGCGGATGGCGAGACTCGAACTCGCAAGGCAAAGCCACACGCCCCTCAAACGTGCGCGTATACCAATTCCGCCACATCCGCTTAGGCTCAATGAAATTTCAGTCAAACTGAATGTTTCACTGCTGAACTTTAATTATATCACAAAATTCACACAGATCAAGTCAGTTCATTCAAGTTAGCGATCGCCATGTAACAAGATTGTTGCAGTTTAACTCTTTCCCTGTTGACCAAAACAGTTTATCCTAAACAGATTATTGACCGAGCAGCACAGAAGATGCGGTTTTCAAAGATCCTAATTGCCAATCGGGGGGAAATTGCCTTACGCATCCTCCGAACTTGTGAGGAACTGGGTATTGCCACAGTTGCCGTACATTCTACCATTGACCGCCATGCCCTTCATGTTCAGTTGGCGGACGAAGCCGTTTGCATTGGTGAACCGAGCAGTGGTAAAAGCTATCTCAATATTCCCAATATTATCTCAGCCGCGCTGACTCGCAACGCAACAGCCATTCATCCTGGCTACGGCTTTCTCGCTGAAAATGCCCGTTTTGCGGAAATTTGCGCCGATCACGATATTGCCTTCATTGGCCCGACTCCCGAAGCAATCCGCTCAATGGGGGACAAATCCACAGCCAAAGAAACCATGCAAAAAGTTGGGGTTCCCACCGTTCCGGGGAGTGATGGCTTAGTCACCAACGAAAAAGAAGCGGCGAAAATTGCCTTACAAATTGGCTATCCGGTCATCATTAAAGCAACCGCAGGCGGAGGGGGACGAGGAATGCGTTTAGTTCGTGAACCGTCTGAACTCTCCAAACAGTTTTCCGCCGCCCAAGGAGAAGCTGAAGCCGCCTTCGGAAATCCCGGTGTTTATCTCGAAAAATTCATCGAACTTCCACGTCACATTGAGTTTCAGATTTTAGCCGATAGCTACGGGAATGTAATTCACTTAGGAGAACGAGACTGTTCTATTCAACGACGTCATCAAAAACTACTCGAAGAATCCCCCAGTCCGGCAATAAGTTCCCAACTGCGAGAAAAAATGGGATTATCAGCAGTCAAAGCGGCTCAGTCTATTAACTATACAGGAGCGGGAACCGTTGAATTTTTGCTCGATAAGACGGGAAATTTTTATTTTATGGAAATGAACACCCGCATTCAAGTTGAACATCCTGTCACAGAGATGGTAACAGGGTTGGATTTAATTGCCGAGCAAATTCGGGTGGCTCAAGGAGAAAAATTGCGGTTAACTCAGCAACAGGTTAAACTACGAGGTCATGCGATTGAATGTCGGATTAATGCAGAAGATCCCGATCACAACTTCCGGCCTGGTCCTGGACGAATTAGTGCCTATCTTCCCCCTGGAGGCAATGGGGTGCGAATTGATTCTCATGTCTACACTGATTATGAAATTCCACCGTATTACGATTCTTTGATTGGAAAATTGATTGTTTGGGGGCCTGATCGTGACAGCGCAATTGCCCGGATGAAACGGGCTTTACGGGAATTTGCGATTACTGGAATTCCCACAACGATTGGTTTTCATCAAAAAATATTGGAAACTTCAGAATTTTTGCAAGGTGAAGTTTACACTAATTTTGTCGAACAGTGGATGAGTCGTCAATCCGAATAATATTGTTTGTGTTCTTTGAGACTACATCATCATTCGCAGTAAGCCTTGTTGACCGAGTAGAATTTCTCGTAAAAAACTAAAAATTCCCACCCAGATAATCGGGGTAATATCGACCCCACCCAAAGGGGGAATAATTTTGCGGGTAAGGGAGAGAAACGGCTCTGTTGGCCAGACAATCAGATTAAACGGGAAGCGACTCTGATCGACTTGTGGATACCAAGTCAGGACAATGCGGAAAATGAAGAAAAAGGTCATTACCCCCAGGGCAATGCTCAAAATCCAACTAACTGCGGTAAGCGTGGTCATGTTATTCTCGAAACTTTAAGTTTTGTAACTACAACGATTCATCAATATTCTAGCGGGTTAGGGGATATTCAAACACAAAGTCGAACTCAATGACTCAAGAGTGTAACCTATTGTTAAAATGATAAACTTAAAGCAATCTTCGTAAATTTAAGGATCAGCTTACTATGACACCTTCTTTAGCAAACTTCCTTTACAGCTTACTGGCAGGCACTTTAATTGTTGTAATTCCGGCCTGTATTGGTCTATTTGTCCTCAGCCAGAAAGATAAAGTCATCCGGTCATAATGACATCGGAGTTTTAACTGGGGCAAGGGGTTAGGAATAGGAAGAATCTTGCGCAGATATCTGTCAAAGATTGACCTCAATTCCTGACCCCAACTCAAACTTCAGAAAATATTTCTGTAGATATATAAAACCTTAGGGACACACTCCGCGAACGCAGAAAGCTTGTAGACTCTGGCTCAAGTAGAGAATAGACAGAGAACTCGCTAAGATAGGACTGGCATAGGAGAATTACTAATGGTTAATTTAGGATTGAACTGGAGCAGTCTGCTCGGTATTATTCTGGCAGTATCCGGTGCAGCACTGTATTTCCTCCGGTCATGGCGTCCCAAGCTAGCCCGGGATCACGATATATTCTTTGCGGCAATTGGCTTGCTCTGTGGCGGGATTTTACTGTTTCAGGGATGGCGACTTGATCCGATCTTGGCATTTGGTCAATTTCTGTTAACAGGAAGTGCTATCTTTTTCGCCGTAGAAAGTATTCGCCTGCGGGGTTTAGCAACAGCAAACGCAAAAGAACGCTCGTCACCCATTGTAGACGATGATCGCTATGTGAGTGATGTTTATCGAGTCGATGCAGAACTTGACGAACTCGAACCCAATGACGAATATCAACCGATGGCCCGTCAAATTAGAGGAAGTCGGGATACTCGTTTAAGTCGATCACAAGCCTACGAAGATGAAGGGCCTCGTCGTCGTCCGAGTAGCAGTCGCAGAAGTACAATAGATCGACCTCCGAATCTTGAAAAACCTGAACGTCCGGCTCGTCGTCGGAGTCCCCGTCCAGATAGTCGAAACCGTTCCTCCTATTCTGATGAATGGGAAGCTTCTATTGATTCGACACCCGAAAAAACTTCTCGCAGTCGTAGCAGCCGTCGTCCACCCTCTGGAACCGAAAGTTCCTTAAATCGCGATGACAATCGTTGGGATGATGTGAACCCGACGAAATCCTCATCTAGATCCCGAAGAACTCGTCCTCCAGAAGACACCCGCTCTAGAAGCCACAGTCGGGATCGCCTAGATCCAGACACCAGTAGTTCGACAGATTATGTAGACTATCGACCTGTTGACTACTCTGACGACGATTTTGAGAAGTTTTAACTCCCGGTTGCAATGTGTTGTTGAAGATCAAGTTCAGAGGAGGGGAAGTGCTAGTCTTACTACTGTTTCTCTCCTCTGGCTAATAGAGATTGAAGGTTTTCGGAGATCTTGTCAATGAAACGGCCAATAAGAGCGATCGCGATGATTGCCCTCTGTCTGATCTTGAGATTCACCCTGGTTGTCCCTGAAGTCGGGGCGATCGCTGTCAATAGTTCAGCCAGTGATGAGCAACCAACTTTGAGTGGGAATGGTCAGTTTTTAGCCTATGTCTCCAACCGCAATGGTCAACGTCAGATCGTCTTGTATGATTTACAACGACAAACATTGATCGATTTACCGGGTTTAAATCAGGGTTCGGCGATCGCCGAAAATCCGAGTCTGAGCAATACGGCGCGTTATCTGGTTTATCTGGCAAGTGATTCAGGACGCCCAGAAATTGAACTGTATGATCGCAAAACCAATCGCGTGCAGATTGTTTCTCAAGGCTATCGGGGGTGGGTACGTCATCCTCGCATTAGCCCAGATGGTCGTTATATTGTCTTTGAAAGTGGGCGTCGGGGTCAATGGGATTTAGAAGTGCTTGACCGAGGTTCTAAGGTAGAACTCGATACACTCGATCAAATTGAGAATCAGGGTGTCAGTGAAGAATCACAATAGTTTTCGGGGTGAGAATTACGCGCCGGAACTAAGGGATTTTAACTCTTTTTTGTTTGATCTTAATTGACTGTGAGCTGAGGATCGTGAAACGTTGTCTACACTTTGTTGTTATTGTCTTGATCGCTGGATTGTTGTTAACAAGCTGTGTTGGCTCTCCTCGGTTAATTAAATATCCAGTCGATACCCACGAAATGAGCCTCAATAGTCCGGCGGCTGAGTTTGATGCCCAAATCACCGATCGCTATATCGTATTCGCCTCAGATCGACGAGGACGACAGGATATTTACTTATATGATAGACAAGAGCAGGCGTTGATTGATTTACCGGGATTAAATCGTTTAGATATGATCGCTTCGGCTCCGCTGATTTCTAGAGAGGGTCAATATATTGCTTTTCAAGGAACCCGAGGAAAACAGTCAGACATCTATCTCTATAACCGAGAAACCCGTCAACTGAGAAATTTAACCCAAAACCTCCAAGCTGAAGTCCGAAATCCCACCATGAGTGGAGAAGGGGGAATGGTTGCCTTTGAATCGAGTGTGAACGGTCAGTGGGATATCCTTGTTTATAATCGGTACGGACAACCCTTAAATTTACCTTTAGTTCCTCAGTAAATCCCAACACTGTTAAGCATAGTGGATTGGGAATCTACAAATAAGACAACCTCGAAACTTCTAGACAAGATTTCCTGATTGGTGAGCCAATCTGAGTGGATTTATAATTAATCATTTAAGCTGCTGAGATTCATGCACTCAATGCTGCAAAAGCTAACATTGAAGCAGGGAATCCAATTCACAAACCTTTTAGAGCTTCTGATTTTGTCCACAGGAAAGCGGTAGACCCGCCCCGTTTTCCAATCCACCTCCTAACTTAATGTTGGAGGTAAACTCAGCGGGAACGATCAATGAATCTGAAATTTTTGAGTTTAGCAACATCTGGACTCTTAGCCATTGGAACAGCAGTGAGTATCAATGGGGTTCACGCCAGTTCCTCTAAAACCCTTCTACTCGATTTAGCCCCAACTTCCAAGCAACCCGATTTGAACTCGAATCGTCTTCTCAATCAGTCTAATCAACTCTTATTAGCTCAAGACGACGGTGAAGAAACAAATATTCGGGTTTATGAACAAGCCAGTCCGGCTGTCGTTTCCATCGATACGGAAAAAGCCAATGGCAGTGGTACGATCATCTCGCCTGATGGTATGGTTCTCACCAATGCTCATGTGGTTTCTCAAGGGGGAGAAGTCACAGTAACGTTAGCCGATGGTCGAGAAATGAAAGCCGATGTGATCGCCTACGGAGAAGATGGGCTAGATTTAGCGGTTTTGAAAATTCAAAATGCTCGTAATTTACCGACAATTCCCATCGCTAAACCGGGTTCGGTGAAAGTGGGTCAACGTGCTTTTGCCATTGGAAATCCTTTTGGTCAATTTCAAGGGACGTTTACAATTGGAATTGTCAGTCGGATTGATGGAGAACGAAATCTGATTCAAACCGATGCGGCAATTAACCCCGGAAATTCGGGTGGCCCGTTATTGAATAGTAAAGGTGAATTGATTGGGGTGAATACGGCAATTTTTACACGGGGTCGTAGTGGCGGTAATATTGGGATTGGTTTTGCCATTTCTGTCGATAAAGTTCCGCCCTTTTTACAAGCGGTTAAAGAAGGACGCGCCCCCCGAGTTGCCCAATCCCAAAGGCCATTTGCTTTTTCGAGTGAACCTTCGGAAAAACTGATCCTTGACGGCCCAGAAGTTCGAGGTCGTTTAGATGAAAGTGATAGTATTTTGCCGATTGATAATAGCTTTTATGATATGTATTCTTTTGAAGGAAAAGCAGGTCAGCAAATTGCTATAGAAATGAGGAGTCAGGATTTAGATCCTTACTTAATTTTGCTCAATTCTGATGGGAGTGAACTTGCTCAAGACGACGATAGTGGTGGCCAGAAAGATGCCAAAATTATGATTACACTGCCTGAGGATGGTGAATATACTTTTTTGGCGAATTCCTATGAGGCGGGAGAGTCTGGCGACTATCGATTAAAACTCCGAATAGAGACGGAGAGGGTTAATCCCAGTGAGCGTAGCAATCGTTTGATTCTAGAAGAACAAGGAACCTTAGATCGCACAGATGCGGTGCTTCCTTCCGATGGGAGTCGGTATGAAGAGTATAGCTTTGATGGAGTTGGAGGTCAGACTGTTACAATTCGACTCGAAAGTTCAGATTTCGATCCCTATCTTGCTTTGTTTGGTCCAAATGGTCAGCTTGTGGGAGAAAATGACGATGCAAATTCGTCAGAGAAAAATGCAGCATTGACTGTAACTTTACCAATGACAGGCCGCTATCGAGTGGTCGTCAACGCCTATGATAGTACAGGTCAAGGTCAGTACCTATTAACCGTTCGCTAAACATCTACGAGTCGAAATCAAGATGGCACTCCTATGGGAGTGAATATCTAAACTTGTCAATTTTCCATCCTATTGAGGTTATTTATGCATCAAATTCAATTTTGGGTCGTGATTGCCAGTCTACTGACCGTTTTTCCTGCTCATGCTCTGAGTTCTTCTTTAACGGTTCAATCTCGTTTAGGAGAAACATCAACCGATACCGATGTTCGTGGGATCAAAGAGATTCAGTTGGGTGATCTGCTCGCTCAGGAAACACCCGCACCGGAAGCTGATCCTGAACCGGAAGCCTCTCCTGAGCCGGAAAGTAGTCCCCCGACGACAGAAACTCCGAGTCCGGCTGAGTCTCCGACACCCGAAGCAATTCCCACTCCCACTCCCACTCCCACTCCCACTCCCACTCCCGACGAACAGCCAGAGTCTCCTAATCCAGAAGATTCACAGACCTCTGATTTCATTTTAAATGAGCAGGGCGAACTCGGTGAAGGTGATTCTGTGCTGGCGTCTGATGGGAGTTTGTATGATGAATATACTTTTGAGGGAGTAGAAGGACAGGAAGTAACAATTACGCTTGATAGTAGTGACTTTGATACTTATTTAGCGATTTTTACACCGGATAATGCGTTGCTCGAAGAACATGATGATATCAATCAAAGCAACTCAAATTCTCAAATTACGGTAACGTTACCGAGTGAGGGGACTTATCGAGTGATTGTTAATTCCTACGATGATCAGGGAAAGGGCCAATACAACCTCAAAATTAAGTAAAAATAGGGAATGAGGACTGTAAAATTGAGTGATGATCAATTCCCTCATTCCTATTAATTCCTCTCAATTTTAACGTAAACCGAGCCAGGTGAATAAATCTTGACCCGTAAAAAACTCCAATCCCAAAAGGAGAATAAAACCCACCATTGCAAAGCGACCATTAATCTTCTCGGCATAGCGAGTCCAACCAAACCCAGGTTCAGCCGAAGTTGAGTTGGGAGGGGAATTGGAGTCTGTAGACGGAGGCGTAGAAGAACTCATTTTTGTTGCTCCAAACGTTGAACAGATTCGATCAGCGATCGCACGGTTTTTGTACCTTCTGAGGGTTCAAAGCTCAACGGAAACTTACCTCGAGTGAGCATTTTCAAGCCCAAAGGCCCCAAACCGAGCAATGCTTTGACATCACGGAAATAGTTCCCAATCACTAAAATACCAAACTTGCGTTCATCGACCCATCCGCCTTGTTTGACCAAATCCACTAGCACTTTGCGATGACGAATGGCAGTGCTATCCCCGGCATTTTTGCGTTCAAGGATTTCGTGTTTAATTTTGGTGATCTGATCCATCGGGGCAACTTCCATCGGACAGGCGGTGTTACAGTTGAAGCAGCGAGTACAACCCCAAACGCCTTCTGTTCCTTGATTGTAATCTTCTAAGCGTTCTTCGGTGTGATCGTCACGGTTATCGGCAATCATCCGTTGGGCTTTGGCCAGGGCATGGGGGCCGGCAAATTCGGGATTGACTTCTAAGGCATTACATTCTGAGTAACAAGCCCCACAGAGAATACAATTTCCCATTTGGTTGAGTTTTGCTCGTTCTTCGGGAGTCTGTAAAAATTCACGTTCGGGAATATCGCGACTCTGGGTACTAACATAGGGTTCAACTTTGTTGAGATTGCCCCAAAACCGCTTCATATCGACCACCAAATCTTTGATAACAGGCATATTTCCCATCGGTGCAATGGTAATTTCGGGAATGCCGTTGGATGCAGTTGGGGCGGAACTTGAGGCGGCGATTTGTTCTAAACGAGCCAATTCACTGGTAATATTTTCTTTACAGGCTAAAGCGGAACGGCCATTAATTCGCATTCCACAACTTCCGCAGATGGTATTGCGGCAATTTTTACGAAAGGCTAAGGTGCCGTCTAGTTCCCATTTAATGCGATTTAGACATTCAAGAATTGTATTTCCGGGCTCGACTTCTAGTTTGTAGGTTTGAATGCGAGGGCTGCTGTCTTGAGTTTGACGAATAATCTTAAACTGAACTTCCATATTTTTTGAGTGAGGCTTTATTTCTTAGTATAAGGACTGTCTGAGTGATTGGCTAGAATCGGCTGAAAATTTTCATTAAAACTCCAGATTTGCTTGATCAGATGAGCGGGTGGATGAGGTAGAAATCGATTACTCGATCACTTGTAATTTTTTGATTTGTTGTTCAGGAATCCCCCAACTTCTTAAAATTGTATAAGCCAAAATTTGATGACCTGCTAAATTAGGATGAATCCCATCCCGAGTCAGGATATTTTGAGCCTGTCCACCATAACGTTGATAGGTTAAAATTACATCTCGAAAGGGAAGATTTAGATCGAGAAATTGACATCTATTTTGAGTAGAAACGGCTCGCATAACGGCAATATATTCACGCAGACGGATATTTTCTCGACTGTTTAAATCTTCAGTAATAATAGTAGGAGACAAAAATAAAATGGGTATATTTCGAGCTTGTGCTGCTTTCACCATTGCCGTTAATTTTTGACGATAAGTTTCGATATTAGCTGTATTTTGTGACTCATTTGCAGCAGTTTTAAAACTTTGAATAATATCGTTAACACCGACATTAATTGTCACCAAATCGGGTTGTTTATCGAGAACATCTTGTTGAAATCGTTGTTGTAAATCAGCAGAAGTTTGACCGGAGACTCCGGCTTGAATCAGTTCAATTTTAGATTGAGGATAGAGAGTATTCAGATATCGCTGCATTAACCAGACGTAACCCCCATAATTTCCGCCTGCTTGGGTAATACTATCCCCCAATAAGATAATTTTTTGTTTTCCTTGTAGGGGAGTTAATTGTTGAGGTTCAGGAGTCGGTTCAACAGCAACCGGAGGTGAGGGAATGCTAATAACTATTCCCACAGTGAGTAACGCAGAAATTGCTCGTATCAGAAGGGAAAGCGGTAATATTTTAGTTTTATAAAAAGGGATTGTAGTGATTTTTTTCTTCATAGCAAACAGTTTAATTAACACTCCTGTAATTGAAGTTTATCAAACCTAATTCTCAGCTAAAATTTCTACCGTTCCTTGATAACCGTCAACTCGTACTCGTTGACCATTTCTAAACAAAGAAACTGCATTTGGAATATTCATCACAGCCGGAATTCGATATTCACGAGCGATAATTGCGCCATGAGAAAGTTGTCCACCGACTTCGGAAATAATTGCTTGAGCATTGATGAGCAAAGGCGCCCAACCTGCATCGGTATAAGGAACAACTAAAATATATTTTTCTGAACTGTTGTTCAGACTATCTCCAATACTCCGACAAATTTGAATTATGCCTTCTACACAGCCAACACTCGCTGGAATTCCAGTAAAAATCGAGGAATTTTGGGATTCAATTTTTGTAGAATTTAAAGTTTTAGGCAATGTATTTCCGTAAACCAAATTAGGAACTTTAAGGGTTTGATTTTGTTCAAATTTTTCTCGTCTTTCCTTGACTTTTATTTTCAGAGTACCTGTATTATCTTGACGAATCCAATCTTGAATTTCTGCAAATTCCAAAAAGAAAATGTCATCAGTTTTGTCTAAAAGATTTAGGGCAATTCCTTTTTCAGCAATGGCTAAAAATGTCCACCGGAGATTGGCTAAAAGTTTACCATAAGCTTCAGCAATTTTTCCTTTAATTATCGCTCTTTCTCGACATTGAGACAGTCGCCAACGTTGTCCAAAACTCAACTTATTTGGATTGAATTTTTCAACTTTAACCGTTGGATTTTGAATCATTGATAAAAAGCTTTTTTGAAACACTTCGGGTTGTTCTTTCCAGGTTAATACTGCAATATTAGTACCCACTTCACTTAAATAACCATAAGTATTTAACCACTCGGTAAATTCAACTTGTAAATCAGAGATTTGATTGAATTGTTGTTCTAATTCAGATAATGAAGCGGTTTCATTGATGGAGATTTGTTCTCGAAATTTATCCGCTAACGTTTGAAGCGAACACATTGCCATAACTTCGGGGTTGTTTTCGGTGGGCAACCATTCATCAGAAACTCGAAAAATAGTGCGTCGAATGGCTAACCCAATCGGCCCCAAAATATTATAATAAGTGAGAGATTTCAGTAATTCTTGAATCCGTTCTGTCCGGTCAAGTAGTTCAGTCAGAGATTGAGAATTCAAGGGAGAAGACTGATTATTAGACTCGGCTTTAAGTCGGTTTAAGGCAGGTAAAAAGGTTTGACGATAATCTCGCTGAAACGATTGAGCTAAAATCATTTCTCGCCGTACTAAACGTAACAACCCGGGTAAAGAAGGTAAAACTTTACTCAGGGGAGGTTTACCCATTTTTTGACCTCTTAGTAAGAACTCTAAGCCCTGTTCGGGTAATCCCATCATCCGAAAAATTGCACCGAGTAAGGTGGCATTAAAGTAAGCATGAGAACCTAACAAGGTTGCTGTTTCTTTAAAATCTAATGATGCGGCTTTTTCTTCTCCCAAAACCAGTGTAAAAATTTCGCCCCAAACCCCACAGGTTAAAGGACGATTAATTGACCACGTTAAAGGGGGAATTGTCCCCGGAATGACTTCTGAGGCAATTGTTCTTGTCCAAATGGGTCTTAAATTTGTAATGGGACGACTTTGTAAAATCCAGATATTCTCCTCATCCCAACCCCATTCAATATCTTGAGGTAAACCATGATAAAAAACTTCAATGTCTTGAGCCAATTTAACCAATTCAGCGATAATATTTCTCGGTAAAAGAGATGAATTTTTGAGAACATTTGACATCTCTTTTTTTGATTTCAGATTAGTGAAGTCAATCTCTAAATGAAGGGGTGTAAATTTACCCCCAACCACGCTTTCTGCACCGCCTGGTAACGCTTCAATAATCACTTTTGTAGACCCATCGAGGGGATGACGACTAAACATTACCCCGGCGGCTTTGCTACTAATATAAGGTTGAATTAAAATCGCAATTCCTTCATCTGGAATTTGGCGCTGACGCCGATAGGAAATTGCCTCTGAACTCCAATAGGACTGACGACAACAATCAATAGCTTCGATTAATTCTGTCTCTGTGGTAACAGGCCCAATTGTTTGATATTGTCCGGCGGCGGAATTGTTCTCGCTATCTTCTCCTATTGCTGAAGACCTGACAATTAAGGGCAGATTAGCATTCGGAATCGGTAGACTAAAATGAGAAAGTTTAGGTGAAGTTTGTGTTTTCAGTTTAAAGGCAGGTAAAACCCAACCGGAAGGTACTTTAAACCCCGCTCGTTTCAGTTGACTCAATCGACTGGCTTTTGCACCATAAATGGTTTCATCTAAGGGGTCTGATAAAGTTAATAAACGCTGTTTTTTATACAAACCAAAATCATCTCCTTGACGCAAATTAATAACTACTAAAGTAACCGCTAAACCAATAGCTGCCAAGATTTCTAAAAGAAAGTCAGCGAGGGAAGTCGTGAAGGGAATACGCCACAATCCTACCCAAAACGGCCCGCTTAGACAACCCCAACGCACAGCCCTGAGTCTGGCTTGAGTCGGATGAGAGGGAGTCACTAAACGCCCAATTTGCCAGATGACTAAGCCTGTGATGATTGTACTCAAGGTCACGGTGACAGAGTAAACTAGAGTTCCCCAAGTGGCGTTGGTAACACCTCCACCCCGAGCGACGAAATATCGCCCTAAAACTAGAAAGATTAATCCTACTAATTCTAAGGCAGAAATGCCAGGAAACCAGGCTTTTGCAAGTAGAATGGGTAGAATTCCTCGGGCTATCTCGGCTAAAACGGCGGCGATTCCGGCTTTTTTTCCCGCGTGGGTGAAGGCGGCGGCGACACTGACGTTCCCCGTACCGACTTGGGTTAAGTCGATACCCGTCAAAATTTTGACGACAAAGTGAGTTAGAGGGAGGGCACCCAAGCTAAAACTACTGAGAATGAAAACGATTAGTTTCCCAAAGAACATTTGATTATCGTTATGCGTAAGACAATATTCTCATGTTTTATCGTCAGATGGCGAACTCGGCAATCAAATATTTAACGATTGACACAATAATCTAGGTTCAATAAGACATAGGGAAAGGCAAAGGTAAACCAACCTTCCCAAACTTGTTCAGCCTGTTGACTATCAATAAAACTGTTGACCATTCTCCGCCACCGGGTATCGTTATTCGGTAAAGCTAACCCATAAAAATCACAGGTGAGGGGTTTTTCGGGAACTAAGGTGTAGTCTTCAATCGGAACTTTTTGTCTAAAGAGTTCTCCGAGCGTGAGAATTCCGTCATTAGCGAAGGTATCAATTTGGTTATTTGTTACTGCTTTCACGGCATCTGATATGGCATTTTCTCCGCGAAAATAAATGGGTTTTGTTTGCGGATATTGTTGTCGGATAAATTGTTCATTGCTTGAGTTTCTAACGACTCCGGTTTTGAGGCCATTTAAGCTCGTGTTGGGCTGAATTTGAGCTTCGTTTTTGGTTTGAATTAAAAATTGGGTTCCGGTTACAAAGAAAGGTTGAGAAAAAGTAACCCCTGGAATATTATTGCTAATTGTATTCGGGCCACATTCGAGATGGACAGTTTGGTTACGAACTAATTGAAAACGGTTATCAATATTAGATGGAAATCGAACTAATTGAACTTTAACAGATGTATCTAGTTTTTCGGTTAAATGATTCGCAAAATCATTCAAAAAGTCTGAACAATATCCTGTCCAATTCTGTTTCTCATCAATATAACCGAAGGGAACCGCATCCCGTCTCATGGCGGCTTTTAAAACTCCTGTGCGTTTAATTTCTTCTAAAATTGTTTCTCCTGTGGGGGGTGGGGGAAGCTCAACAATTGGGGATTTGGGTAAGAGTGGGGCGGGTGCTGGCCCTCCATAAGCGGCTTCGAGTTGGGACAGAGAAAGGGACTGAATAAAGTTAATATCTAAGCCGTCTTGACTGAGAGATTTATTGTAAGCAGAACTCAGGTAAGGTAAGTCTTGTTGACGTTGTTTGAGATAGACATTAAAAAATGCCGTGCTTAAGCCAAAGAAATAAGGTCTTCCCAAGTCAAAGTTTGTGCCAATAATAAATTTAGGAACACCTGCAACGCCTTTTGTATCCGAACGCAGTGTTGAAGAAAAATGGGTTCCGGGGTTTAATAACGAGAGATATTTTTCCGGGGAATTCAACCACAAAAAAGGATGAATTTGTTCTTGAATAACTGGAGTAACAATATCATTAGCACCCGCAACCATTAAGGTAGGAACTTCGACTTTACTCATTCCTTCCGGGCCGTATAATGCGCTCGTTAGGGGATGAGCGGCAACAATTGCTTTAATGCGAGGATCTCGTAAATCATAGTTATTTTGAGGGAGATAAACCGCTCGACATTGCAGTAATAAAGACACATTTAAGGTAAAGAGATCCGGTGTACATTGTTGTCTGAGTCGATTGTAGTTTATTTCTGCACCCCCTAAAGCTAAAGCTGTTGTTCCTCCAAAGGAATTCCCAATCGCACCAATTTGATCAAAATCAATTAGTTTTTTCCAAAAGGGATCGGTTTTAACTAACTTTTCAACCTCATCTAATAGATAAATAATATCTAAAGGACGGCTGATATATTCAATCGGACTGAGCAATAAATCTACCTCGCCTCGAATAAAGGCGTCTCGATATCCTAAACTACTTCCAATGTGTTCAGGAGTAGCAACAATAAACCCATAAGACGCAATATGTCGGGCTAAACTATCGTGACCTTTGTAGGAACCAAAACCATGACTAGAAATAATTAAAGGAACGGGTTCGGTGAGTCCTTCTGGGATGAGAAAATCGACATCGAGTTGATAGGAACCCGCTAAACCTGTCTCGGTTTGACGAATATTTCTAATTTGAAAGCTGACTTCTTTTTTAGTGAGTTTATAAGGCCCCGGTTCTCGTAAATCGGTTAATTGAGAAAAATCAACTTTGGGTTCGGATGCGGCTTCAGTTTGTGCTTCTTTAATGATGACTTGAGTTGCAACTTCTCGATATCCTAATAGAATAGGTAATTCTTCAGCAAGTTCAAAGATGAGATTAGCATCAACTTGGATACTTTCAGCCGGAAATTTCCGAATTACATTTAATAATGTGAACCCCTCCGGATCTGAAGCAGCAGTCATAATTGCCAAGCGTAAAGCCTCAGAACCATTGATATTAGCCTCGGTTTGCAAGAGTTGTCCTAATCTTTCAAATAACGGGTCAGCAAGGGGCATATTAATTGCCCGAGAAACAATTTCAGGGTTGACATCAAAACGCTGTCCTAAAATTTTACGAAAATCTCCCAATCTGTTTTTACCAATTAACTGGGCATAAACTCCAAAATCACCTGTTATTCTGCCCTCATTGACAAAAGTCTCCAAGTTCTGAACAGACATATAAACACTGATGGGAGGATAGGAAAAGGTAATCTGTTCGGCTCCCAAAGCGGCTTTTGGCTTGAATAAACTGGGTAATATTCCACAACTCAAAACTAAACTTGAAGAGAGTAAACTGACGAGACTGACTCGGGCTAGCTGAACGAGCTTGTTCATGTTGAATCAAACTTAAGGGTTATCATTTAGTATAGATAGTTCGGGTCACTTTTGATAATTTCCGGGTTATTTATTTGTACTCCCGATTATCTGAGTCAAAATATCTGTAAGTTGGTGGGAAGTTGAGGAGGAGAGGAAACTTAGGGTATGAGGTTCTTGGCTAATCATCATTGCATAGGAGGAACGTAAATAGGGCTGGTAGTTAGGCTGATTGGCGACATAAACTTGGAAAAATGCCAGACTCAAAGCATTAACATAGGATTCAACGACGGGTAAGTTTTGACTCACTAATTCCGGTAAAGCTTCTTCTTCTAAAGAACGCAATTTTTGCAACGCTGAAAAATTAAGATTGAGGTGTTGTGATCCTTTGGTTAGTGCAAAATATTTGTTTTTCGAGGATAACCAAGTGAAAGAATGCAGTTGTTCGAGGATCACAGGGGTTAGTCGATCATTGCTTCCAGAACCCCAAAAAATAGGCAGATTAACTTCACTTAAACTAGCTTGACCAAACACACTACTACTGACTGGATCGACTAGAAAAATGGCTTGAATTCGGTCATCTTTTAAGTTATAATTTTGTTGAGGAAGTGTGAGGGCTTGACATTGTAACAGACGAGAAAGATTTAAGAGTTCAATGGGAGAACGACAATCTTGTTTAAGTTGCTCAAAGTTTATTTTTGCTCCGGCTAAAGCAAGGGCGGTATAAGCACCGAAAGATTGACCTGCAATTCCAACTTTTTTGAGGTTCAGTTTTCCCTGAAATTGAGACAAGTTTCGATCTTCGAGTTCGTTGAGAACCTGGGTTATATCTAAAGGACGATTAATAAATTCTTGCACGTCAAAAACATCAGTCTCTCGTCCTTCAAAAAAGGCTTGTAAATGGCTAAAGTTACTTCCAGGATGATGAACAGTAGCGACAAAATATCCATGAGAAACGAGATGTTTAACAAGATGTAACCAGGTTTCAGATGTTGCACCTAAACCGGGTGAAATGACAATAATAGGAATAGATTCGGGTTCTCCTTGTAATTGCGTTGGAAAATAAAGATTAACATTAAATTCACGATTCCGTTGAGCATCTTGTAGTGTAAATGTTTCTCGGGAAACTTTATATTGACCTGTTGTACGAATATCTGCTAACTGAGAAAAGTCGGTTTCTGGCTCCTGTTGAGCTTCTGCTTGAGTCTTTATTTCTAAAGTTTTAACTAAAGAGAGCGTTTCTTGTCTTAAACTAGAGAAATTGTCAAATAATTCCTGAATTTTAAGAATATCAAGCTGAATTTCTCCAGGGAACTGACGGATGATATTTAGGAGAGTTAAACCTTCGGGATTAGCTGCGGCTTTAAGGACAGCATTTTGGAGAGCAACAGCGCCATTTTCATCCTCTTTGACCTGAATCATTTCTCCAATGGTTTCAAATAAAAGTTCTCCCATTTTAGCTTTAAAAACTTGCTGAACCTGTTGGGAATCAAATGTTAACTGCATTTTTAACAGTTGACGAAATTGTTCTTGTTGTTCTACCGTTAAAAGATTAAGATAGGGAGAAAGTTCAGGCTCAGTTTTATTATCTTTGGCATAACTTTCTAAAGTGGTCACAGAAACAGAAGTTTCCATTGAACCATAGTCAATGTAAATGCGTTCCGCCGCAGCAACCGGAAAGGAATTCAAAATAAAAGATAAAGCACCCAAGGCCAGCCAGCGATATTTTTTAAAGATATTCTTCATTTTTTTTAGTCAATTAATTTAGAGCTTGTTTGTTCGATGATGACTCCTCATTCTGATAAAATTACGAGAAGATCAACCCAGTAGAGGCATCCTTGATAGATTTTAAACCTTATTTCTAAAAACGTGTTCCTTTTCTCTCAGCAGAATTGTATTTTGCTTCAAAACTGTTTTAATCTAGTGACTTTAAATACCGTTTGAGATAAAATCTAAAATTAGAGTCGTAATGAAAACGTTTAAATCAAGTTTAAATTGTCCAAACAAAAACAATTATCAATCATCGGTTGGCGAGAGTGGATTGTATTACCCTCACTCGGAGTAACCGCCATCAAAGCAAAAATTGATACAGGCGCCCGTTCCTCCGCCATCCACGCTTTTCATGTCGAAACCTTTTGGAAAGATGAAAAGCACTGGGTTCGCTTTCAAATGCACCCTTTTCAACGAAATACATCGAAAATAATCACCGCAGAAGCTGAGATTTTAGATGAACGAGAAGTTCGGAACTCTGGAGGTCACGCCGAAAAAAGAATCGCAATTTTAACGACAGTTGAACTTCACGGACAACAATGGCCAATTGAACTGACTTTAACCAATCGAGATGTGATGGGGTTTCGGATGTTACTGGGACGGGCTGCGGTACGAGAACATTTTTTAGTCCATCCCGGTAAGTCTTATTTACTCAGTCATAAACCGACTGATTTAGGATTGTATGAACACGAAAATGACGATGAATTAGATTCAGATTAATATTTTTTTAGGAGTTATATCCATAATGAAAATTGATGTAAAAAAAATTAGTGTACCACCCGGTCATCAAGTTTTGCTGAAAGATATTACTTGGCAAGAATTTGAACAAATTTTAGAAGAACTCGGAGAAAGCCGTGCTTCTCGGTTGTCTTATAGTGATGGAGTGTTAGAAATTATGGTGCCTTTACCCGAACATGAAAAAGACAAAGAAATCATTGGGGAATTAGTTAGAATGTTATTGGATGCACTTGATATTGATTTTGAGGCTTTGGGTTCAACCACGTTTAAAAGTGAAAAAATGACCCAAGCCATAGAAGCAGATACCTGTTTTTATATTCAAAATCATCAAGCAGTGATTGGTAAAAATCGAATTGATTTAACCGTTGATCCGCCTCCCGATCTCGCTATTGAAATTGATATTACTTCTCGAACTCAATTTGACAATTATCGTTTGTTAGGAGTTCCTGAACTTTGGCGTTATAGTCGTCAAGGTCTAGAGATTAATTTACTGCAATCGGGTGAATATGTCAAGTCTGAAACTAGCCCCAATTTTCCGGGTATTCCGATTATTAACTTGATGAATCAGTTTGTCAAAAAAGCATTAACTCAAGGAAGAAGTCAAGCCGTTCGAGAGTTTAGACTGTGGATAAAAGACAATATTTAAGTGATTAACTGTTTAATTTTTTCTAACGCAATTGTTACACCTTGTTTTGCTGTTTCCGAGAGATTTTCACCCAATTCAAAATCAACACCCGGAACCGAAATTAACCAAGCTTCAGGCGTTTTGTTATACAGATTTTTTGCTAAAGTTAATAAAGACTGAGGATTGAGATGATGTCCCCAGTTCAGTTCTGTTTTTTCTAAGGGTTCTACAGCTAAAAGTTCTACAGTTTCTCCTGTTATCGACGCATCCACAAAAATTGCTACATCCACTTGAGATAAAGTTTCTGCAACTTCGGGAACTAACTGATGTAAACTTTGCGATCGCACGTTGGGAAGATTCCAGTTTTCGACTTCCGTTGCTACAGTTTGTCCGATCCCATCATCGCCGCGAATAGGATTACCATATCCCAACACTAAGACGGTTTTTTGAGTCATTTTTGAGTCTAAATTCATCAGATCACAAAGCTTATTTTTTCCCAACTCTACGAGAAGGCTAAGATTTAATTGTGCTAAAGCACAACAACAGACTTAAGTTATTATAAAATATATTAAGCTAAGATCATGTAAATAGTATGAATATCAAAAAAATAATTTACCTAATACTGGCAATAGCGGGTTTAATTTTTCCCTGGTATTACAATCTTCAATTTTTTGCTAACGGAAGTTTAGGGGAATTTGTGGCGGCTTCTTCGGGAAACTTAGCGACACAATCGATTAGTTTAGATTTGTTTATTGCGACTGTTGTTGGCTCGATTTGGATGTATTTTGAATCTAAACGTTTAAGTATAAAGTTCGGATTTATTTATATCCTCATTGGGTTTTTAATTGCTTATTCCTTTGCACTTCCCCTCTTTTTATATGTTCGGGAAGGCAAGTTAGAAGATGAACTAAATACAACTTATCCTTAATTATAACAATGTTTAAATAGAGGGAAAAGGTTTACTTTCAATCATCATCCTTTTCCCTTTTGATAGGTCTTAATTGCGGAAAACCTCGTTGGCAATGCTACCATCGGGGCGAATGAGTTGAACCTGTAGAGGCATTTGACCCATAGCATGAGTCGAACAACTTAAACAAGGATCAAACGCCCGAATTCCAGCTTCTACGCGGTTTAATAGCCCCTCTGGAATCTCGTTTCCATGAATATAATGTTGGGCAATTTGAGTGACCGTTTTATTCATGGCGAGGTTATTTTGTCCGGTGGCAATAATCAAATTTACCTTTTCAATTAAGCCATCTTCATCGACATTGTAGTGATGAAACAATGTTCCGCGTGGGGCTTCACTCACGCCAATTCCTTCTAAATTGTTAATCCCTGCTTTCGCCCGAACCCGTGAAGAAACGACATCCGGATCGTCAACTAAACGCTCAATTTCTTCCAAACAAGCGAGAATTTCTATTAGTCTCGCATAGTGATAAAAGAAAGAAGAAGTCGCAATTCGTCCACCCGCACGATCGCGAAATTCTTGTAATTCTTGATCGGCTTCTGGGGTGCCAATGCGATCGCAAACATTCAACCGGGCTAACGGTCCAACCCGGTACATTCCCTGCGGATATCCTAACGGTTTGTAGTAGGGAAACTTGAGATAAGACCAACTTTCAACCGCTTCTCCCAAGAAGTCTTGGTAATCATCTTCACTCAAGCGATCGGCAACAATATTCCCATCGCTATCAACAAACCGCAGATGACCCCCGTAATGTTCCCAGTCGCCATTTTCTGCAACTAAACTCATAAATAATGAGGGGAATTTTCCAAAGGCATCCACCTCATCAGTAAAGTGAGAATCCAGCAAATTTTTAAACAGAGAAAGGGCGTTTTTTGCGGTATCTTTTGACTCCCGAAGGCGTTCTTTTATCCAAGTTCGACCTTCTTCGGATAACGGCGATCTCACCCCTCCCGGCACCGCCCAAGCCGCATGAATTTTCTTCGCGCCTAATATTTCAATCACCGTTTGACCAAACTGACGCAGGCGAATTCCTCCCCGTGCTAAATCGGGATCGGAAGCAATTAATCCGAATATATTTCGTTTGGCAGGATCGCTATCCCAACCGATGAGAAAATCAGGACTACTGAGGTGGAAAAACGATAGCGCATGGGATTGAGTTAACTGGGCTAAATTCATCATTCGCCGCAGTTTTTCACCCGCCGGAGGAACTTGAACCGCTAATATTTTATCGCCTGTTTTTGCAGACGCTAATAAATGACTCACCGGACAAATTCCACAAATTCTAGCGGTAATTCCCGCCATTTCAAACATCGGGCGACCTTCGCAAAATTTCTCAAATCCCCGAAATTCTACAACGTGAAATCGAGCATTTTCAACTTCGCCCGCATCATCTAAATAGACCGAAATTTTAGCATGACCTTCTATTCGTGTTACCGGATCAATGACAACAGTTTTAGACATAAATAATCATCCTTTTTTTATCCAAATTTGAGCATTTCTCGCCCTTCAATTTGGGGGGTTTCTCCTTCTAATAAGGGTGCGATCGCAGCTTTAATCCGATCGGCGGATGGCGGACATCCCGGTAAAAACAAATCGACATCCACGACTTCATGGATGGGGCGCACCCGCTCAAGCAGTTCCGGGACAATACCGGGGTCTTTCGGAATTTGCGGCGTGACATCACCTAACTCTAAGTAACAACGTTTTAAAACAGGTTCGGAACCCCCTAACATATTTCGCATAGCAGGAACGTTCGCTGTTACTGCACAGTCTCCGAAAGAAATCAGCAATTTTGATCGTTCTCTAGCTTTTTTTAACAATTCAAAATTTTCTTCATTGGCGACCGCCCCTTCCACCAAACAAACATCTACATTTTCGGGGAATTCTTTGATGTCACTGCCCACCGGACTGAAGACAACATCAACTTTTTCGGCGAGATCAATTAGCCATTCATCTAAGTCTAAAAAAGACATATGACAGCCGGAACAACCCGCTAACCAAATGGTTGCAAATCTTATCTTATCCATTCTTTTTTCTCCCGTGCGGTAACGATAAAGTCAAGTTTAGAATGGTCGTGAATCATTTCTTCTACTGTAGATCCTTTTCGGAATATTGAACCCGTCGGACAAGCATCTACACATTTTCCACAAGAAGTACAAGCGCTAACTTGACCCCAAGGTTGATTTAACCCGGTAATCACTTTAGCATCGGCACCCCGTCCGGCGACATCCCAAACGTGGGCGCCTTCAATTTCATCACAGACTCGAACACAGCGAGTACAGAGAATACAACGGTTATGATCGATGCCAAATTGTGTATGAGAAATATCAACTTCTCGCTTGGGAAAATTGTAGGGAAAACGGGTATGATCCATCCCAACTTCTATGGCGACATCTTGTAGTTCACAGTTGCCATTTGACACACAAACTGCACAAACATGATTCCCTTCTGAGAATAACAATTCTACGACCATTTTACGATAGTCTTGCAGTTGAGAATTATGTGTTGTGACTTCCATTCCTTCAGAAACTTCGGTAACACAAGCAGGAAGTAATTTGTTAAGGCCTTTGATTTCGACTAAACATAACCGACAAGCCCCCACATCAGAAACTCCTTCTAAATGACAAAGAACGGGAATATGAACCCCGGCTTCTTTGGCGGCTTCTAAGATGGTTGAACCTTCTTCAACGGCTACATCAATGTCATTAATTTTCAGGGTTTTTACAGACATAAATGGTGTTCTCCTCTTTGAGTCGGATAGGTGTTTTTTTGACCTCTTTCTCGACCCCTCCCCAGCCCTCTCCTACCTCTCCCTAACCCTCTCCTACAAGGAGAGGGGGAAAATCGTGTCCCGAAGGGACTATTTATTAGTTGGAGGGGGAAAAGGTGTCCCTGGCGGGACTATTCTTAAATCGAGAGGGTGTAATTAGCCTCCTCCTTTTAGGGGGAGGTTGGTGGGGGTCAACCTAAACAAGCAGCTAAATCTTGATCCGGTGTTGTTATCGGTTGCAGGTTGTATTTTTCCGATAACAAATTCAACACGTTTGCCGATAGAAAAGCGGGAATTGTCGGCCCTAAGCGAATATCTTTAATTCCCAAATACAACAGGCTTAACAACACCGCAACGGCTTTTTGTTCGTACCAAGACAGAATCATCGATAACGGCAATTCATTCACATCCATCTCAAATGCTTGGGCTAATCCCAACGCAATTTGAATGGCAGAATAGGCATCGTTACACTGCCCAACATCCATCAACCGGGGCAAATTTCCAATCTCTCCCAACTGTTTATCGAAGAAGCGGAATTTACCACAAGCTAACGTTAAAACAATACAATCTTTGGGAACTTTTTCCACAAATTCGGTGTAATAATTGCGATCCGGTTTCGCGCCATCACAACCCCCAACCAGGAATAAATGACGAATTTTGCCTTCTTTTACAGCAGAAATAACTTGATCGGCAACATTTAAAACACTATTGCGGGCAAAACCTACGGTGACTTGACGGGGTTCTTTTTCTTCTGTAAATCCTGGTAATGCCAGGGCTTTTTGAATGGCGAGAGTATAGTTGGGGGTATTGTCTTCTATATCCGGCAAATAGCTAATCTCAGGATAACCCACCGGCCCAATTGTAAACAGTTTATCTTCGTAGGTTTCTTGGGTGGGCATTAAACAGTTTGTCGTGACAATAATCGCCCCCGGAAACTTAGCAAAATCTTTGGTTTGATTCTGCCAAGCCGTGCCATAATGCCCGTACAAATGGGGATATTTTTGTTTTAAAAGCGGATAACCGTGGGCGGGTAATAATTCGCCATGTGTGTAAACGGTAATCCCGGTATTTTCGGTTTGTTTGAGAATGGCTTCGAGTTGTTTAATGTCGTGTCCCGACACTAATATTGCTTTACCCAATTTCGGGTTTAACGGGACAACTGTTGGCGTCGGATGGCCGTAGGTTTGAGTATGACCCGCATCCAACAATTCCATTGCCAAATAGTTGATTTCTCCGACTTTTAACGCCAAATTCACCCAATCTTCTAAACTGAGGTTGTTTTGGTCTAAAGCGGCTAAGGCTTCGTAACAAAATTGGTAAATGCGGTCATCTTCCTGACCCAATTCTTGGGCGTGAAAGCTGTAGGATGCCAACCCTTTCACCCCATAAAGCACCGTCAGTTTTAGTGAAAAAATATCAACGTCGCTTTCTGACTGGGTGATAAATTTTAGGGCAATGTCTTGACCTTGTTGGGCTAAACTTTCGGTGTAGTCTGGTTCGTAACAACTCACCTCCGACCACTCAACTGAAGCTTCATGTTTTGCGACTTCAGCTTTTAAATTTTCCCGCAATTGAATGGCGTGTTGAATATATTCCCCGAAGCGTTTTTTATTGAAGTTAACGTTAGTCATTGTGGAAAACAACGACTCGCAGGTAAACACATCAACCTCATGGGTTAATATTCCCAATTCCTTCGCTTTTAAGGCAACAGGGGCAATTCCCCGCAAGCAATAAACGAGTAAATCTTGTACAGCATTCACTTCTGGACTTTTGCCACAAGCGCCCCACTGATGGCAGCCTTGTCCGCTTGCGGTTTGTTCGCATTGTTCACAAAACATGGTTAATTCTCTTTGAAACTTCAACGGGTTAACTAAACCAAAACCTTGCTATTAGAAACGTCTTGAGAAACCAATAATTCGGTGTATTCAGATTCAAAATAATGCAAGGTACTGACAATCGGATTCGGTGCCGTTTGTCCTAATCCACACAAACTTGTAGCTTTTACCATCTCACACAATTCTTTGAGTTTTTCGAGGTCTGCTGCGGTGGCTTGTTTTTTAATCAGTTTAGTTAAAAGCTGATACATTTGTACGGTTCCGGCGCGACAAGGAATACATTTTCCACAACTTTCTTCGCGGCAAAAATCCATATAAAATTGTGCCACTTGTATCATGCTAGTGCCTTGATCCATCACCACCATACCGCCCGAACCCATCATTGAACCTAATTTTGTTAAAGATTCATAATCGACAGGTGTATCTAACAAATGTACCGGAATACAACCGCCTGACGGCCCTCCTGTTTGTACGGCTTTAACTTCTCCATCGGGAACTCCTCCGCCCATTTCTTCTACAATTTCTCGGAGACTAATTCCCATTGGAACTTCAATTAATCCCGTATTTCTTATTTTACCCGTTAGAGAGAATATTTTGGTGCCTTTGCTTTTTTCGGTGCCAATACTAGCAAACCAATCGGCACCTTTACGGATAATTGGGGCAATATTTGCCAATGTTTCAACGTTGTTAATTAATGTCGGTTCTCCCCACAACCCTGAAACAGCAGGATAAGGAGGACGGGGACGAGGTACGCCTCGATTTCCATCAATGGAAGCAATTAAAGCGGTTTCTTCCCCGCAAACAAACGCGCCGGCACCGACGCGAATATCGACGGTAAAATCAACGGGCGATCCGAAAATTTGGGTGCCTAAAATGTTTTGACGTTTGGCTTGTTGGATGGCTTTTTGGAGACGAGAAATCGCTAACGGATATTCTGCCCGAACATAAATATATCCTTGAGTTGCACCAACAGCATAGCCTGCGATCGCCATGCCTTCTAAAATCCGATGCGGATCACTTTCAAGCACACTGCGATCCATAAAAGCGCCCGGATCACCTTCGTCAGCGTTACAAATCACATACTTTTGTCCGGGGGGCATTTTCGCCACCGTTGCCCATTTTAAACCCGTCGGATAACCGGCGCCGCCCCGTCCTCTCAAACCCGATTTTGTGATTTCTGCAACCACATCTTCCGGGGTCATTTCATAGATGGCGTGATGCAGGGCTTGATAACCACCAACACCTAAATATTCGCCTATTTTTTCGGGGTCAATTTTGCCGCTATTATCTCGAACCACTAACAGTTGACGGCTGAAAAATGGATGTTTGGGATCGCCGGGTGTCGCTTTAACTTCTCCCCCATTTAAACCCTCAATAATTGAAGCGGCAACTTCCGGTTTAACAATTTCATATTGTAAGCCTTCGGGTTCGACTTCGACAATCGGGCCTTTTCCACAAAATCCCATACAACCCACGCCAACCACCTGCACTTTATCTTGGAGTCCGGCTTTTTTAACGGCCTGTTCCATTTCTTTTTTAACGGCTAAAGAATTGGCGGCTTGACAACCTGTAGACGTACAACAAAGAATGCGAATACTTTTGAGGGATTGACGTTCTTGTTCGGCGAGTTCTAATAGATCGTTAAGTTCCATAGTGTTCTCTTCTCTCAAATTTAACTTGGGTTGAACTTGAAAAACCCAACTGTTTTTTATTAGAAGTTCAGAAGGAAAGAAGTCAAAAGTGATGAATTATGAATCTTTGCTTTTGCCTCTTACCTGTTCCCTATTCCGCTTGCCATTCCTTGATTTTTTCAACCGAAGATTCTGCGGTTTGTTGGGGTGCCATTTTGCCGTCATAGACCACAACGGGGGCAATTCCACAAGCCCCGACACAACGGGCTGTTACCAGGGAAACTAAACCGTCTGGGGTGGTTTCTCCTGAATGAACTCCGGTATGTTCTTCGAGGGCGGCTAACACTTTGTCACCGCCTCTGACGTAACAAGCTGTCCCCATACAGATGACGCAGTTATGACGGCCTGCGGGTTTGAGGGAAAATAGATGATAAAAGGTGGCGACGCCGTAGACTTTACTGAGGGGCAGTTTCAGGTTACGGGCGATGTACATTAACACGTCATCTTCGAGATACCCGAAAGCTTCTTGGGCTTTGTGTAGCACTTCAATTAGGGCATCTTGACGATATTGGCTGCGTTTCATGGTGACATCTAAGACCTTAAAGCGCTTATCGCCACTCGGATGAGTTGATGAATTTGGGGTTTGTCCCGATGCAGGGGGTTTTTTTGTCGAAGATTGCATAGTTCTTTTGGTGACAATTTCCGTTGCTTCTCGGTGTTGAAGGGTCTGTTCTTTCTATCTTTGACTGTTCACACCGTTGAGGGAATTTTAACGATCAACAAGACAATTCAAACTTGTTCAAAACAACAGCACGGTTGTTTATGTAAATTTGTTAACCAACCTCTAGTTAGGGTTCAATTTCTAATTTTAACTATATCGGAATATTTTGTCCGCAATTGTTAAATTTATTCTAAAATTCAGTCCCCAAAGTTTGTTAAGAATTACTGCTGAATAGACATCTAACCCGTCAATCGATTAAATTGAGTGGTAAGATCATCGTTTATTTACAAAAAGACGTGGCTATGACTGGAGAAATCTTCTGAAAAATCCCCCGAATCCAATCCTAGATTCAAGTTCTCGGCTGGAAAAAAGCAACAGAAAGTCACAAAGTATTAAAAAACATTAAGAGCCGATCCCTTTTCAGAACATCTATTGGAAGATCAACATAGAAGACCAGATCGGAGGTTGTCCCCGTTAAAATGTCAAATCTGCTCACCAACCCGCTCAACAAGTGAAAATGGGGGTAACGATCAGACTCTGGTGTGAAAGCCAAGATCAGAAAACAAAAACAGGCTATAAACGCCAACCCAGAATCAACAGAGTAAATTTTTAAGGGAAACAGACAACTTAACCCGACAACTTAACCCTAAATTTTTAACCGTTGATTAAAGAATATAGAACCGTTTATAATTGATATTGAGGAACTCAACACAACACAGCAATGATTGCCGTGAGTCGTAAAATTGGATGAGATTTTTTGCAGGTTTAATAACAGAAAGGAAAACCCTTAACCTTAACCCCATACAGTCGCATCAAACGAAGTCATTTTAATCAGTCGTTAATCTGCTGATAACCGCAGCATTGAGAGGAAATCCAAATGAACACAAAAACCTATGCAACCCTCGACGGAAACGAAGCAGTCGCCCGTGTTGCGTACCGTCTCAACGAAGTGATTGCCATTTACCCGATCACCCCCTCCTCACCGATGGGAGAATGGTCAGATGCTTGGATGTCCGAAGCCCAACCGAACCTCTGGGGAAGCATTCCGTCAGTGGTGGAAATGCAAAGCGAAGGGGGTGCAGCCGGGGCGGTGCATGGGGCCTTACAAGCGGGTTCTCTGACCACCACCTTCACCGCATCTCAGGGATTATTGTTAATGATCCCGAATATGTATAAAATCGCTGGAGAACTGACAAGCTGTGTGATCCACGTTGCCGCACGTAGTCTAGCCGCCCAAGGCCTCTCCATTTTTGGCGATCATAGCGACGTCATGGCTGCCCGGGCAACAGGGTTTGCGATGTTGTGTTCGGCCTCCGTCCAAGAAGCCCATGATTTTGCCTTAATTGCCCAAGCCGCTACCCTAGAGTCTCGCCTTCCCTTTGTCCATTTCTTCGACGGGTTCCGCACCTCCCACGAAGTCCAAAAAATCGAAACCCTTGATGAGTCGGTGTTGCGTTCAGTCATTGACGACAAATACGTTTATGAACATCGCGCCCGTGCCTTAACCCCCGATGCCCCCGTATTACGAGGAACCGCCCAAAACCCCGATGTTTACTTCCAAGCCCGAGAAACGGTGAATTCATTCTATACCGCTTGTCCGGCAATGGTTCAACACGCAATGGATCAAGTGGGAGAACTCACCGGACGGCATTACAAACTGTTTGAATATCACGGTGCGCCCGATGCCGAACAGATCATTATCCTCATGGGTTCCGGTTGCGAAACCGTTCACGAAACCGTTGATTTCCTAACAGCCCAAAACGAAAAAGTTGGGGTGTTAAAAGTGCGGTTGTATCGCCCCTGGGATAACCAATATTTCGTCGAAGCCATCCCCAAAACCGTTAAAAGTATTGCCGTTTTAGACCGCACCAAAGAACCGGGCGCAGGCGGTGAACCGCTTTATTTAGATGTTGTTACCGCTTTCATGGAAGCTTGGGACGGACAACTTCCGAAACTCATTGGCGGACGCTATGGTTTATCCTCGAAAGAGTTTACTCCGGCAATGATCAAAGGCGTATTTGATCACCTGGCTCAAGGAAAACTCAAAAATCACTTCACCGTTGGAATTAACGATGATGTTAGTTTAACTTCCCTTCCCTTTGAACCCGAATATTCTATCGAACCCGATAACGTTGTTCGGGCGATGTTTTATGGGTTGGGTTCTGACGGTACTGTTGGGGCGAATAAAAACTCAATTAAAATTATTGGCAACGATACCGACAACTACGCCCAAGGTTATTTTGTTTACGACTCAAAAAAATCCGGGGCGGTGACAATTTCTCACTTACGTTTCGGCCCGAACCCCATTCGTTCCACTTATTTAATTTCTCAAGCCAACTTTATCGGCTGTCATCAATGGACGTTTGTAGAAAAATTAGACGTTCTTAAATCTGCGGCAAACGGTTCAACTTTCCTGTTAAACAGTCCCTACAGTCCCGAAGAAGTTTGGGGTAAATTACCCATAGAAATGCAGGAAGAAATCGTTCGCAAAGAGTTAAAATTCTACGTGATTGATGCCGATACCGTTGCCCGAGAAAGTGGGATGGGACGGCGGATCAATACCATCATGCAAACCTGTTTCTTTGCCCTGGCGGGTGTTTTACCCCGAGAAGAAGCGATCGCCAAAATCAAGAAAACCATCGAAAAAACCTACGGCAAAAAAGGCGCGGAAATTGTTCGCATGAATATTCAAGCCGTAGAGAATACCTTAGCCAATCTGCACGAAGTTAACGTCAGTGAAGTTAATAGCGATTTGCATCGTTTACCGCCAATTCCTGTTAATGCGCCCCGATTTGTTCAGGATATTGAAGGGGCAATCATTTCCGGAAAAGGCGATGAATTACCCGTAAGTTCTTTACCCTGCGACGGTACCTATCCAACCGGAACTACAAAATGGGAAAAACGCAACGTCGCCCAAGAAATACCTGTTTGGGACCCCGATGTTTGCATCCAGTGTGGTAAGTGTATTATGGTTTGTCCTCATGCGGTAATTCGGGGTAAAGTTTATGAGGAAAAAGAATTAGAAACGGCGCCGGAAACCTTTAAATCTACGAAAGTTAAAGATAAGGAATATTCGGGTCAAAAATTTACCATTCAAGTCGCCCCAGAAGATTGTACCGGATGCGGAATTTGTGTCGATATTTGTCCGGCGAAAAACAAATCGATGGCATCCCGCAAAGCGATTAATATGGAACCCCAACTTCCCCTGCGGGAACAAGAACGAGAAAATTGGGATTTCTTCCTCAACTTACCCAACCCAGATCGCCGTCAACTGCACGTTGATCGCATTCGTCAACAACAATGGCAAGAACCGTTATTTGAGTTCTCTGGGGCTTGTGCAGGTTGCGGAGAAACGCCTTATATTAAGCTAGCAACCCAGTTATTTGGCGATCGCATGATCATCGCAAATGCCACAGGGTGTTCATCTATTTACGGCGGAAATTTACCCACCACACCCTACACCACAAACGCCGAAGGACGGGGGCCTGCTTGGTCGAATAGTTTGTTTGAAGATAACGCCGAATTTGGTTTTGGGTTCCGACTTTCGATTGACAAACACGCCGCTTTTGCCACAGAATTATTGCAGAAATTAGGCGGAATGATTGGCGATAATTTAGTCTCACAAATTCTCAGCAACCCGCAAAAATCAGAAGCCGATATTTGGGAACAACGGGAACTCGTCGCCCAACTCAAACAATCTCTGCGAGGTGTTGATGATCCCGATGCTCAACAATTAGTCAGTGTGGCTGATTATTTAGTGAAAAAATCGGTTTGGATTTTCGGTGGGGATGGTTGGGCTTATGATATTGGCTATGGCGGTGTCGATCATGTCATAGCTAGTGGTCGAAATGTCAATATTTTAGTGATGGATACCGAGGTTTATTCTAATACCGGAGGTCAATCTTCTAAGTCTACACCTCGCGCTGCGGTGGCGAAATTTGCCGCCGGGGGTAAACCTGCACCGAAGAAAGATTTAGGCTTAATTGCCATGACTTACGGTAATGTTTATGTGGCGAGTGTGGCGATGGGGGCGCGAGATGAACACACTTTAAAAGCTTTCTTAGAAGCCGAAGCTTATGACGGGCCATCATTAATTATTGCCTACTCTCATTGTATTGCTCATGGGATTAATATGATGACTGCCATGAACCTGCAAAAAGAGATTGTTGAAAGTGGTCGTTGGTTGTTGTATCGTTATCATCCAGAACTCGCAGAACAAGGTAAAAATCCGTTGCAACTTGATTCGCGATCGCCGAAGAAACCCGTAGAAGTTTCGATGTATCAAGAAAACCGTTTCAAGATGTTAACCAAGAGCAAACCAGAGGACGCTAAAAAGTTAATGCAACAAGCCCAAAAAGATGTTAATACTCGTTGGGAAATGTATCAATATTTAGCCAATCGTTCGCCGGAAATAAACGGTGATTCTGATAACGGTAACGACGAAGAACAAGTGCAAACCCCGGCCGGAGTTAAACCCACTTCCGAAGCCTAATTCTTAAATAAAACCCCCCTTTCTTAGCCCAGTTAGGGGGGATAAAATCTTTTGAGCGTGCCTCGACTTTCAATATTTGGAGACAAAAACAATGGATATAACGACAACCTATTTAGGCTTAAATTTACGTTCCCCTCTCGTTCCGTCTGCGGCAGCCCCCCTATCAGAAGATATTGATAATATTAAACGCCTCGAAGATGCCGGGGCGGGTGCGGTGGTGTTGCATTCACTGTTTGAAGAACAATTATTACGCGAAAAATTTGAACTTCAACATCATCTAGAATACGGTACCGAAAGTTTTGCAGAAGCGTTAACTTACTTTCCTGAACCCGATGAATTTCATGTTGGCCCCGAACTTTATTTAGAACATATTCGCCAAGCTAAACAAGCGGTTCAAATTCCAATTATTGCCAGTTTAAATGGCTTTTCTGCGGGCGGTTGGGTGGAATATGCCAAACTTATACAAGATGCCGGAGCCGATGCCATTGAACTGAATATTTACTACGTTCCCACTGATTTTAACATGAGTGGAGCGCAAGTTGAACAGAATTATATTGATACTTTGCGAGAAGTGAAAGCGGAAGTGAGTATTCCCGTTACAGTGAAACTCAGTCCGTTTTTTAGCAATATGGCAAACATGGCAAAACAGTTAGATGAAGCCGGGGCGGATGGGTTAGTTTTATTTAATCGTTTCTTGCAACCGGATATTAATCCCGAGGAATTAGAAGTTGAACCAGGTTCGATTTTAAGCAATGCTCAAGCTTTGCGTTTACCGATGCGGTGGATAGCAATTTTATATGGTCGAATTAACGCAGATTTAGCCTCAACCAGTGGCGTTCAACGGGGTCGAGATGCGATAAAATTGTTAATGGCAGGGGCAAAAGTCACTCATGTTTGTTCGGCGTTATTACGACATGGAATTCCCTACCTTCAGACGATGGAAATTGAGATCAAAAGCTGGATGGAGGAGAAAGAATATGAGTCTGTTAAACAGATGCAAGGGTCGATGTCTCAACTCCATTGTGAAGATAAATCAGCTTATGAACGCGCTCAATACATGAAAGCGATTACTTCTTATCGTCCTGAACGAAGTATCATCTAATATAAAGTTTTTTCCCTAGTTTTCTCAGCTAGGGAACAATTTTTATGGGGATTTAGCTTCTTCCCCAAGAAGCCTCACGTCTGACCCGACAGAGCAGCGTGAGATGAATTGCGGTCAGGGTTTATCGGAATTAGGTTTGTTCTGATTTT
>Ga0207419_1000220_pt1 | contig 47474 bp, 35 predicted proteins | sample ElkSloMetagenome_4_FD_184723 | JGI IMG/M metagenome (GOLD analysis project Ga0207419, IMG submission 184723) | Hot spring microbial communities from Elkhorn Slough, Monterey Bay, USA - MD2A (version 2) | ecosystem: Environmental > Aquatic > Marine > Intertidal zone > Estuary: Microbial mat ...
CACTCGACCGACCACCTGACCAAGGCCCTGAAGCGTCATCCGCCCTATGCCGACGCCTTCGCCGCGGCGCCGGGGTCGGAAATCACCGTCGAGGCCATGATCGCCTTCTATGGCCGCAAGCCGACCACGCGCGAGGGCATCGGCGCGCTGACCGACCAGGGCGCGCCGCATATCGAGCAGGTGCTGCGCCCGCGCGTCATGCGCTCGCAATCGGGACGGCCGGTCAACGTGCACCAGTGGCGCCCGCGATCCTTGAAGGATCAGTAGCCTCCGCCGGCCCCATTGCGCTTTCTCATTGCGTGCGGCGGCCCGGGATCCGCTTTTTGGCGGCCTCGCCGGCCCGCGCCGTGGGCCGTCTCGTCATGACCAGGAGGCCTCGGATGCGCCAGTACACGCTGCAGGAAAAGTACCCCGTCTACCACATGAGCCTGCCGTTCGCGGAAACCAGCAAGACCTCGGTCGACGAAATCATTGAATATTACAAGCGAAAAATCGACGAGGACGAAAAGGTGGCCTACATTGCCGCCTTCGATCACTATGCCCACACGCAGAGGATCGGCGGCGAGATCAATCCCGAGATCAAGGCCGCCAAGCACATCGTGTTCTGTTTCGGCGTCAAGCTGCCCAATGCCGACGTGATGGCCGTGCGGCCGCGCTCCATCGGCGTGGTGCAGATGGAGGATCGGTTCGAGATCTCGTTCCTCGAAGCCCCCATGCCGGTGGCCAACACGGCCATGGAAGCCTGGACACGCGCCCTGCGGGACCGGTAGGGCGCGTTCGAGCGGATGGGGGTGGCGGCGGATGCGCCACACTCCGCCACCCTCGGTGTCCCCGGGCCGTCGGCGTCATTGACAGCACAGGGGGGCGCCTTATGATGCGCGGTGTTCTGCACGTGCACAATGGTGTGCGTGCGCCTGTGGTTGTGCGAGCTCCTGGCCGGCGGAATGGCCTCGCGCCCATCCAGACCGAGCAGAGCGTCATCCCCGCGAACACTGTCCGGACGACCGCCGCGACGAGGGCGGCGCCGCGTTGAGGGAAGGCGCGGGCTCGACGATGCCGGGGGCCGGCTTGCCGCGTGACGCTCCCACCCCCGTTCCCTGACCCGAGGACCGACCAGATTACCATGACCTTCGCCGATCTCGGCCTTTCGCCGGAGACACTCCGGGCCATTGAAGAGGTGGGGTACGAACACCCGACCCCGATCCAGGAAAAGGCCATTCCCCACGTTCTGATGGGACGGGACGTCCTGGGCATCGCCCAGACCGGCACCGGAAAGACCGCCGGCTTCACCCTGCCGATGATCGAGATTCTCGCCAACGGCCGGGCCAAGGCGCGTATGCCGCGCTCGCTCATCCTCGCGCCCACCCGTGAGCTGGCCGCGCAGGTGGCCGACAACTTCACCACCTACGGCAAGTATCACAAGCTGGACATGGCCCTGCTGATCGGCGGCGAGAGCATGGGCGACCAGATGCGCGCGCTCGACAAGGGCGTCGACGTGCTGATCGCCACGCCGGGCCGCCTGCTCGACCTGTTCGAGCGCGGCAAGGTGCTGCTGCGCGACGTGAAGGTGCTGGTCATCGACGAGGCCGACCGGATGCTCGACATGGGGTTCATCCCCGATGTCGAACGCATCGTCACGCTGTTGCCGCCGCTGCGTCAGACGCTGTTCTTCTCCGCCACAATGGACAAGGAGATCCGCAAGCTGGCGGACGCCTTCCTGTCCAATCCCCGCGAGGTCTCGATCGAGCGGCGCGCCACGGCGGCCGAGACGGTGGCGCAACAGCTGGCCATGGTGCCGCGCATCGACAAGCGCGAGGCGTTGCGCCACATCCTGCGCACCGAGAATGTCAGGAACGCCTTCATCTTCTGCAACCGCAAGCGGGACGTGGACGTCCTGAACCGATCGTTGAAGAAGCACGGATTTAACTGTATATCGCTGCACGGTGACATGGACCAGCCGACCCGCAACGAGATGCTGCGGCGTTTCAAGGAGGGCGAGGCTGACCTTCTGGTGTGTTCCGACGTGGCGGCGCGCGGGCTGGACATCGACGACGTCTCTCATGTGATCAACTTCGACATCCCCACCCATTCCGAGGACTATGTGCACCGCATCGGCCGCACCGGCCGGGCCGGCAAGGAGGGGGCCGCGTTCAGTCTGGCAACCCCCGACGACGCCAAGTACGTGGCGGCCATCGAATCCCTGCTCGGCCGCTCCATCCCGCGTATGCCCCTGGAAGGACTGGAGTGCATCATGAGCGAGGCCTCCGAGGAGAGGGCGGACCGGTCCGGCGGCGCGCGGCGTCGGCGCGACAGCCGCGGTGGCGACCGGTCGTCGGCTCGCGCCGGGTCGGCCCACACCGGGTCTGGCAACACAGGGTCGGACAGCGGTGGCGGCGCCAACGGGCGCGGTGGACGTGACCGTCGCGGGAGCCGGGGACGCCGCGACGCCGACCGCGATGGCGTGCGCGCCATGTCGCACGCCGACGACGTGCTGGCGTTCGGCGACCACACGCCCGCCTTCTTCGTCACGACGGCGCTGGTGCCGATGGGATCGGGGGGTGCCGCCGGCACCGACGAGACGGAGGACGACGGCTCCGGCGAGCGGTCGCGCGGCACCGGTCGGCGGAGCAAGGGACGGTCGCGTGACACCCGCAAGGGCGCCTCGACGGCCCGGCGCGGCGAGCGCAAACGGCACGGCCGGCGCGGCGACACGGGCGACTCACCCGAGGTCGACGTCGAAACGGGACCAGCGCAGGACGTGGAGCCCGAAGAGGTTGAGGGCGCCGCGCCGCCGCCCGAGCGTGAGGACGCTACCGCGCCGGATGCGGAAACGGCCCCGGACGCGGAGGCACCGCCGTCCCGCAAGCGCCGGGCGACGCGACGGAGTTCCGCCGCCAAAGCCGCGGCCGAGGGGTCAAAGACGTCCGAGGACAGCGACGCTCCGGCGGCGGACGCTGAAGAGGCCCCCAAGCCGAAACGGACCCGTCGGCGCAAGACCGCCGCATCAGACGACGCGACCGAAGGTGATGCCGAGGCGAAGCCGAAGCGCACGCGTCGCAGCACGAAGAAAAAGGCCGCCGACGGTGAGGATCCGGGCGCCTCGCCGGGCGATGCGTCATCGGGCGATGCATCAGAGGACAGCGCGCCAAAACCGAGGACCCGCCGCTCGCGGGCCCGAAAAGCGACCCCCCCGGCCCCCGATTCAGCCGACCAGCCGGAGGACGCCGGGGCGTCGGAAGCCGAGGCTCCCACCCCCGACGCCCAGACCAAGGCGGCGGCGGATCAGGCCGCCGACGCGTGAGGCCATCCGCGCGGGCGCCGGTCGCGATCGCCGCTCAACCGCGATGCGCGATGACGCCACCGGCCGCCCGGCGGCGAAACGCGCACGCGGCCGTGCACGGCATCAGTCCAGCTTGACCTCGCCGTGGCGGAACGGGATCCAGTCCATGTATTCGCTGCGGAACTGGAGGCCGTACGGCGATTTCAGGTACACCTTGGCCAGGGGCTGGCCGCCTTCGGCCTTGGTCCGATCCACGTCCACGAGCGGTGAAGCGGCGAACACCGGGTCCCAGTATTCGTCCGGCTCCAGGTCCCTGCCGGCCTGTTCCTTGTGCTTCATGGCTTCGTCAATCAGGCCCCAGGCTTCCTCGACCTGCTCGTAGCTCATGCGCCTGCCTCCTTTTGGTTGGCGTTCGGTGAGGACGAGACCGTGCGATGGGGCCGGTCCCGCCTTTGCCTTTGGTAGCGTGCCCCTCCCTTTAGACTTTGGCGCCGCGCTGGTAAAGATACCCCGAACACACCCGCGTCCCGGCCCCTTGATGGAGACCCGTCCTTGACCGAACAGCGCGAGATGTACCACGAGATCAGCACGCTCCTCGGCCACCTCGCGGCGGCCCTGGAGATGTCGGCGGAGCGCGTGGCGCACCTGCTGGAGGCGGGCGATCTTGACCTGAGAATGGATACCGACGAAGAGGGGCGACCGTTCATCGAGGCCGCGCACGGCGCCGCGCCGAACCGCGTGGTGGCCCGCGTCTACAGGGACACGGTGTTCCGCGCCCGCGAAACACCGGCCTCCCCGCCTGACGAACCCACCTGACGATCCCGGCGCGCGGCACGCCTTTCCCTCTGCAGCGAGCAAGACACCGCCCCCATGGCCATCATGAAACCCACCATCCGACGCTACGACACCGGCGATGTCATCTTTCGGGAAGGGGATGACAGCAGCTCGGCCTTTGTCATCGCGTCCGGCGAGGTGGCGCTCTACAAGGAATCGGAGCGCGGGCTGGTGCATCTGGCCACCCTGGGCAAGGGCGAGTTGCTGGGTGAGATGGGCGCGGTGGAGAACGACCCGCGCGGCGCCACCGCCGTGGCGCGCGGCGACGTGGTGCTGCACGAGTTCGGCCGCAAGGCGTTCCTGCGCAAGCTCGTCGAGGATCCGGACATGACGGTGCGCATCCTGGTGCGCATGTCGCGGCGGCTGCGCAACGCCAATGACCGCATTGCCACGCTGGACCCGACGGTCGACGTGGACCTGGGCCAGGACCAGGGCGATCGCGCCGGCGCGTCGTCGTCGACGGCACTGACCACCGCCGAGGCCGCCACCGTGGCCGCGGCCGTCGACCCGGCGGCGGCCGAGCGGTCCAACGGGTTGGTCGATCGCCTGATCAGCCTTGTGCGCGGCGGCCGGGGTCCCCGGAAGGCGGGGATGGCCCTGGCCGGAGTGGCCCGCGTGCGCCAGCCGGTCCTGCTCGTGGCCGGGTTCCCGGGGCAGGGGGGCGACGAGCAGCGCGGCCGCGTCCTGGCGGCGTTGGAGGCACTTCCCGGCCTGCGCGTCCGGCGCATGGATAAGGCGCTGCCGTACTCGCCCGACCTGGACCCCTACACCGCGCTGGCCGGCGTCGTGGCCATCGGCCGTCCGCAACTGCGCGAGGCGATGGCCGACCTGATGGTGTGGGGCGGCCCCGAAAGCACCGGCCGGCTGGTTGAGATTCGGTTCCTGTCGCCCTGGTCGAGCAAGGAACTCGAGCGCATCGGCATGACGTCGCCACAGAACGCCCTGTATCTGCCGCTGGACTTCGACGAGTCGTGGCACGTTCTGTTGAAGGCGGTGACGCTGGCGGCCATGGAACCGCGCACGGAAAACCAGGGCAAGGCGCTGGTCGAAACGCTGCCGCCGCTGGCCGAGCAGGCCGGCGCGCTGTTGTCCGAACTGCCGTACGGTCTGAGCGGGCTGGAAACGGCGCACATCGTCGCCTGTTACGGCAACGTGCTGGCCGTGGTCGGCGCCTGGGCCAACGAGCCGGCGTGGCTGGAGCACGCGGCGGCGGCCTACGAGGAAGCCATCCGCCATCTGCCGCGCAACGCCGACGCGGAATGGGGTGTGTTCCACCGCTCGCTGGGGCTGGTGCGGCAGGCGCTGGTCGAGCGCGGGGCCGGCGGCGTCGGTCCGCGTCAGGCGGCCGATGCCTTCAAGGCGGCGCTGGAATCGTTCCAGCGCGACCTCTACCCCTACGACTGGGCGGGCCTGAAGAACCGGTTGGGCATTCTGTGCTACCGGGTGAACATGGCCGAGGGCGATCCCGCCGCGCTGCGCGAGTCCATCACCGCCTTCCAATCCGCGTTGCAGGTGTTCACGCCCGGCGAGACGCCCGACCGCTGGGGCGAGATCATGCACGACCTGGCGCAGGTGCTGCAGGTCTACGGCGGTCAGGAACGCAAGGTCGAGATCGTCAAGCGCGCGGTCGAGGCGGCCAACGCCGCGCTACAGGTGCGTACCTTGGACCGCGTGCCGCTGCTGTGGGCGGCCACCCAGAACACCCTGGGATCGGCGCTGTTCCTGCTGTTCCGGCTGGGCCGCGACATGGGTGCCCTGCACGCCGCCCGCGAGGCGTTCCACCAGTCGGCCAGCACCTATGATCTGAACGGCGCCAAACGCCAGGCGGACATCGTGACCCGCAATCTCCGGCGGGTGGAGAACATGATCGACAAGCAGGGTGGGCGATCGGGGGTGGAACCGGATTGGGTGCATCGCAGTGCGGGCGGCAAGCCCGGTGGCGGCTCAACCGACGGAAGTGGGCGCGGGGCCGACCCGGAGTCCGGCGACGACCCCGAATCGCTGCCGATGGATGGGGGGCTGCGGTAGGCGAGGCGGCAAAAAGGGTGCGGTTTTGGCCACGCCGGCGATGAAAATTTGGCGGAAGGTCATATGACCAATTGGCGTCGGCGGGATTTTCGGGTATCCCTGGAACGGTATTGTTGCCTCAACCGTATGAAGGTCTTTCCTCCGCTATGCAGTCTCGGTCTTCGGCCACGGTGAAGTGGTTCAACGCCACCAAGGGCTTCGGCTTCGTCGCCCTGACGGATGGCACTCCCGACGCGTTCCTTCACATTTCCGTACTCCAGCGTGCGGGTTATCGTGACGTTCCTGAGGGCGCGACCATCGTTTGTGACCTGTCCATGGGACAGAAGGGACCCCAGGTCGCCTTCATACATGAGGTGGAGGTCCCCGAGGGAGCCCATGTCGGCGGCGGCGGTGGCGGCGGCATGGTCGACTCCGACAGCGAGGAAGAGATTGACGGCGTCGTCAAATTCTTCAGCGCGGACAAGGGGTTCGGCTTCGTGACGCCGGACGGCGGCGGCAAGGATGTCTACGTGGGCAGCCGCGCCCTGGAATACTCCGGGCTGACCAACCTGGAAGCCGGGCAGCGCGTGCGGATGATGTGCCGCATGGGCAAAAAGGGTCCGATGGCCGGCCGGGTGGAGCTCATCTGACGACCGGTGGGTGATGGACCGGACGACTCCGGTTGATCGCCCGGTCAGGATGGGGCGCGACTCGGCCCGGCAAGAGACCACTGCCCGCCGCGGGCGGTCGCGACTCGAGGCTTTTTCTGACGCGGGCGCCGGTTGAGAAACCGGCGCCCGTTCGTGCGTCTGTTGGGGATTTTGGGGACTGGCCGGCGCGCGCAGGTTCAGGTCGTGACAGCCTCCAGAAGCGCCCGATTCGTCCCAAATCCTGCAAAGGGGAGGCGGACTATAGGCCCGCGCAGGCGGGCGCCTCGTCGACCGGCAGAACCGAACGCTCGTTGGCGGCGATCTCGGCCTTCAGGGCGTCCACGGTCTCGCGGATATCGGCGACCAGATCGGCGTTGGCGTCGTCCACCGCCCAGTCGACGGCGTCGTCGGCGATGCCCAGGCGCTGGCGCCCGGCGGTCCAGGTGCCGGCAGCGGCATCGGACCAGGCGAGGAAGACGGCCTGGTCGACGCGCTTGACGGCGCTGGTCAGGACGCGGTCGTTGTAGCCGTTCTGGTTGACGTCCACACCGATGCCGAATCCGCCAGCGTTGGCAATGGCATCCAGCGCGCCCTCGCCGGCCATGCCGGCGGCGGGGAATACGATGTCGGCGCCCTCGGCGATCAGCGCCTCGGCCGCAGTGCGGGCCAGGTCCCGATCGCGGAACACCGAGGCGTCGTCGCCCAGGATGCGGACCAGCACCGTGGCGTCGGGATTGGTCGCCGCCACTCCCTGGATGAAACCGCAGCCATAGCGCTGGATAGGCGGAATTGACAACGCGCCAATGAAGGCCAGGGTGTCGCTCTCGGTTTTCAGGCCGGCCGCTGCACCGGCCAGGAAGCCGGCTTCGTCCTCATTGAAGTGCACGGACCGTACATTGTCGGCCTCGACAACGCCGTCGATCAGGGTGAAGCGGGCGTCCGGGAACTCGCCCGCGACGTCGGCCACGGCCTGCTCGTTGAGGAACGAGATGGCCACCAGGTTTCCGACCCCGCGGGAGGCGAAGGCGCGCAACGCGTCGGCGGTCTGGTCGGCGTTGCCGGTGACGCGCTCGCGGAAAGCGATGCCCAACTCAGCCTGGGCGCGCTTGGCGCCCGCGTTGGCCGCCTCGTTGAACCCGCCGTCATCCTTGACGGTGTTGAAGACGATCGCGTAGCCGTCCTGGGCGGCCGCCTCGGCGACCAGCGGCTGCGCCAGCATCACCCCCAGGGCACCAAGGGCCACGTTCAGACGGCGGCCGAATCGGATCATTGTCTCCTCCGTGCGTGCAGGATCGTGCGCGGGCATCGTGGCCGCGCGGCATCCTACGCGGCCCGGGGCGGTGCTGCCTACGGACAGTTTCGTGACGGGGGACGGCGCACCGGCTCCGGATGGGGCGGGAGGATCAGGGGGCGACGATCTTGCCCGGATTCATGATGCCGTGCGGGTCCAGGGCCTGTTTCACCGCGCGCATCAGGGCCAGGCCATCGGGGCCGTGTTCGGCCTCCAGGAAAGCCATCTTGCCGTATCCCACACCGTGCTCGCCGGTGCAGGTGCCCTCCATGGCCAGGGCGCGTTCGACGATGCGGTCGTTGAGCGCGCGGGCCGCCGCGATCTCCTCCGGGTCGTCCGGGTCGACGATGAACAGCACATGGAAGTTGCCGTCGCCGACATGGCCGACGATGGCCGTGGTGACGGGGGAGGCGGCGCAGTCGGCCTCGGTCTCCTCCAGGCAGGCGGCCAGCCGCGAGATCGGCACGCACACATCCGAGGAAAAGCCCTTCGCCCCCGGTTTCAGGGCCAAGCCGGCGTAATAGGCGGTGTGGCGCGCCGCCCACAGCTTGGTGCGCTCCTCCAGCGTGTCGGCCCACGCGAATCCCTTCGCCCCATGCTCGCCGGCGATGGCCTCGACCATCCCCACCTGCTCGCGGGCGAAGGCCTCGGTGCCGTGAAACTCCAGGAACAGGGTCGGGGCGATGGCGTAGTCGGTGCCCGAATAGGCGTTCACCGCGCGCATCTGGTTGGGGTCCAGCAACTCGATGCGGGCGATGGGCACGCCGGTCTGGATGGTCTCGATCACCGTGTCGACGGCCGCCTTCAGGCTGGGGAAGGGGCAGACGGCCGACAGAATGCACTCCGGAATGCCGTGCAGGCGCAGCGTGACCTCGGTGATCACGCCCAGCGTCCCTTCGCTGCCGATGAACAATCGGGTCAGGTCGTACCCGGCGGCCGACTTGCGGGCGCGCCGGGCGGTGCGCACGATTCGGCCGTCCGCCGTGACCACGGTCAGGGCCAGCACCGCCTCGCGCATGGTGCCGTAGCGCACGGCGTTGGTGCCGGAGGCACGGGTCGCCGCCATGCCGCCGATGGAGGCATCGGCGCCCGGGGCGATGGGGAAGAACAGGCCGGTGTCGCGCAGGTGCTCATTGAGCTGCGTGCGCGTCACGCCGGCCTGGACGGTGCAGTCCATGTCCTCCGGCCGCACGGCGACGATCTCGGTCATGCGCGAGACGTCGAGGCACAGCCCGCCCTTCAAGGCGGCGACATGGCCCTCCAGCGAGGTGCCGGTGCCGAAGGGGATGACCGGCACGCGGTGCTCGGCGCAGGCGCGGACGATGGCCGCCACCTCCTCGGTGCTCTCCGCGAAGGCCACGGCGTCGGGCGGCATGGGGTCGTGATAGCTCTCGTCGCGGCCGTGCTGTTCGCGGACGGCGGCGCTGGTGGTCAGGCGATCGCCCAGCAGCGGCCGCAGCGCGTCGAGCACGGCGGCGAGGGCGTCGGCGGGCGGATGGGTTTGCGGCGCGGCGGCGGCGGTCATGGGGAGCCTCATCAAGAACAGCGATGGGCCAGTGTACCGGAGCGCGCGCTGGCGCCGAAGCGCTGTGCGTCCATCGGGCGGTGGCTGGCCCTGAACAGATGTGTGGGCGCGAAGGCGGCGTAAAGTTTTAGAATATGCTAATCACAACTATATGCAGTTTTGGGTTGATCCTCTTGTGCGAGCGTCTAGTGTTGTTTGCGTCTTTGGGTCACTCCTTCAACCGAACATGGAGCCGATGATGGCACGCTATCTTGTCAACACGAACCCCCAACCCACCGGCGAACACGAAGTGCATACGTATACGTGCTCTTATTTGCCGGCGGTTCAGAACCGAAAGGATCTTGGAGAATTCGCGACATGTCACGGTGCCCTTGCCGAAGCCAAGAAGACTTATCCCAATTCTGACGGCTGCTATTACTGCTGTCCCGACTGCCACAAGAAGTAGAGAAATGCCCAGGCTGACTGCTTGCATCACACCGGTCCGCGCCGGGGAAGGGCAAGCACGTGCGGCCTTGTCTGCACCGGGAGTCGGCCCTGGGCTCCGTCATTGCGAACCCGCGTCGCCAGACGCGGGTGAAGCAATCCAGGGTGGAAATCGCTCACGTTGCCCTGGATTACCCCAGTTTTGGTTTTTGGGCTTCGCTCCTCGCAATGACGGGCTTTTTTGTCGACGGGCAACCCCCGACAAGCCGACAGTCCGCCTCACGACCGCGCTCACCGCCGCCCCTTGCCCGCGCCCGTCGTCACGAAGGCTTGCGCGCCTTTCTTGCGGCCCGTCCGTCGGCCCTCGCCGCCCGCGCGGCCGGTGCCGGTGGGCTGATACGCGGGCACGAGGTGGCGCTTGCCGGGGCCGATCAGGTCGGCGCGGCCCAGGCGCTTCAGCGCGTCGCGCAGCAGCGGCCAGTTCTCCGGGTCGTGGTAGCGCAGGAACGCCTTGTGCAGCCGGCGCTGGCGCAGGCCCTTGGCGGTGAACACCGGCTCGCCGCCCGCGCCCCGCACCGGCCGCAGCGGGCTCCGGCCCGAATGATACATCGCCGTGGCCAACGCCATGGGCGACGGCAGGAACGCCTGCACCTGATCGGCCCGGAAGCCGTTCCGCTTCAGCCACAGGGCGAGGTTCATCATGTCCTCGTCCGTCGTGCCCGGATGCGCGGCGATGAAGTACGGGATCAGGTACTGTTCCTTGCCGGCTTCGCGGCTGAACCGGTCGAACATCTGCTTGAAGCGGTCATACGCGCCGATGCCCGGCTTCATCATGTGCGCCAGCGGTCCGGTCTCGGTGTGCTCGGGGGCGATCTTCAGGTAACCGCCCACGTGGTGGGTCACCAGGTCCTTCACATACGCGGGCGAGCGCACGGCGAGGTCATAGCGCAGACCCGAGGCGATGGTGATCTTCTTCACGCCGGGCACGGCGCGGGCGGCGCGGTACAGGTCGACCAGCGCGGAATGGTCGGTGTCCAGGCTCTTGCAGATCGACGGATACACACACGACAGCCGCCGGCAGACGCGCTGAATGTCCGGGCTGGTGCAGGCCAGCCGGTACATGTTGGCGGTCGGCCCGCCCAGGTCGGAGATCACGCCGGTGAAGCCCGCCGTCTTGTCCCGCACCTGTTCGATCTCGCGCAGGATGGACGCCTGCGAGCGGCTCTGGATCTGCCGGCCCTCGTGCTCGGTGATGGAGCAGAACGTGCAGCCGCCGAAGCACCCGCGCATGATGGTGATGGAGAAGCGGATCATCTCCCACGCCGGGATGCGCGCGTCGCCGTAGGCGGGGTGCGGCGCGCGGGCGAAGGGCAGTTCGTACAGCGCGTCCATCTCCGCCGTGGACAACGGCCAGGGCGGCGGGTTCAGCCACACCTCGCGGTCGCCGTGGCGCTGCACCAGCGGGCGGGCGTGCCCGGGGTTGCTCTCCAGATGCACGACGCGGGCGGCGTGGGCGTACAACGCCGAGTCGGCCTTGACGGCCTCATACGACGGCAGGCGGACCACGGCCGGGCCGTCCATGGGCCGGACGGGTGGGTCGGTCGCGGTAGCGTCGATCTCGGTCCAGCCCTCGGGCACGACGGGCCGCACGAGGGCCGTGCCCCGGATGTCGGTCATGGCGCGCGGGGGCTCGCCCTTGGCGGTGCGGTGGGCGATCTCGACAATGGCCCGCTCGGCGTTGCCGTAGACCAGCAGGTCGGCCTTGGCGTCGAGCAGAAGGGAGCGCCGAACCGTGTCGCTCCAGTAGTCGTAGTGCGCCACGCGGCGCAAGGACGCCTCGATGCCGCCGACGATGATCGGTGTGTCCCGGAACGCTTCGCGCGCCCGCTGGGCGTAGGCGAGCGTGGCGCGGTCGGGCCGCTTTCCGCCCTCGTCGTTCGGCGTGTAGCTGTCGTTGTGGCGCAGCCGCCGGTCCGCCGTGTAGCGGTTGACCATCGAGTCCATGTTGCCGGCGGCCACGGCGACGAACAGCGTCGGGGCGCCCAGGGCCTGGAACGCCTCGGCGCTGGTCCAATCCGGCTGGGCGAGGATGGCGACGCGGAAGCCCTGCGCCTCCAGCAGGCGGCCGATCAGGGCCATGCCGAAGCTGGGATGGTCGACATACGCGTCGCCGGTGACCAGCAGCACGTCGCACGCATCCCAGCCCAGCGCGTCCATCTCGTCCCGACTCATGGGCAGGAACGGCGCGGTGCCGAAGCGGTGCGCCCAGTGCTTGCGCCAGGAGAACAGGGGGCGGGGCGAGGGGGCGGCGGTCATGGATACGGTGGCCTTCCGGACAGGCTGACTCTGGGCACACACCCTATCGCGAAAGGGCGTGTCCCGAAATGGCCGGGCTTCACACGGCCGGGTGCGCCCGACCGATCGCGCGGTCCGCTTGGTTCCCCCATGTTGCTTATGTTGTATATGCAGCGATCTTACCCACCATAAAAAGGCGAAACGGGGCACGACAGGCCGAAAACCCCATCCGAAATGGGGCCTGTCGAAGGATAGCACGACCCTCCATGCTTTTTTCCCTTGGCCTGACTTTTTTGAATTTTCGGGAAACCCATCCGCCGGGGTGCGTGTTGGTTCAGCAGCGGCAAAGAGGAAAGAACAAGCCAGACCGCATTCACCAGCTGAACGGAGATTTTTGATGAAACGCTTGCTCGCGACGACGGCCATCGTGACGATGGCAGCCGCCCCCCTGACCGCCCATGCGGGCACGACGGGGCAGGACATGCAGCAGACGCAGGCTGAGACTCAGGTGTCGGCCACTGCGCAGGGCGGCTCGTCCGATATGACCACGAACGAGCATCGCATCACGGCGGATCGCCTGCTGGAGAAAAACGTCTACGTCGCGCCGGACGGTGCCGGTGGCCACGGTGATGGCTCCAGTCAGGACATGGAGTCCAACTCGGATTGGGAGATGGGCTTTTCCGACGTGCCCTCCGACTGGGAAAACGTGGGCAATATCGTCGACCTGCTGATCTCGCGTGATGGCAAGGTGAGTGCCGTCGTGGTCGATAGCGGCGGTATGCTCGACCTGCAGGAAAAGCGTCTCCGCCTGAATATGGAGGAGTTGCGCTTCGTCAAGGACAGTGACGATCGCGATAACTTCTTCGTGCGCTACACGGGTGATCGCGACGTCCTCGAATCGCAGGGCTATGACGAGGCCGAGGCTGAACAGGCCGGCGAGACGTCCTATAGCCTGAGTCAGACGGGCGCGACCGAACACGAGGATGGTCAGCAGACCATGGCGAACGTCACGGGCTCCGGCGAGACCGAGCAGACGGACGCCGAGCGGACGGCCGAGCGGACGATGGCGCAGACCAACGAGAACGCCGAGGCCCTGAGCGAAACCGAGTTCAACGAGCTGTCGGCGGAGAACCTCGAAGACTCCTACGTCTATGGCCAGAACGGCGAATGGGTCGGTGAGGTCAGTGACGTGCTGATCAGCGACGGCGGTGACGTGACGCATGTGATCGTCGACGTGGGCGGTTTCCTCGGCATCGGCGAAAAGCCGGTGGCGCTCGGCTACGATCAGATCCACATTGGCCGGGACGGCGCGCATGACGAGGACGTCACCGTCCAGTTGGACCAAACCGAGGAGCAGCTGGAGCAGATGGAGACCTATCGAGGATAGGCTTCACGGCATGTGATGCTGTGCCAACGGATGGAAGGGCCGCCGCGCGCGGCCCTTCCTTTTCGCCTGTCCGGGTGTCCGGGCCCGGGGCGCGCCCGGCCTCGGTCCTCACACATCCGCGTCCCGCAACCGCTCGGCCTCGCGCAGGTCGACCGACAGCAAGGTCGACACGCCGCGTTCCATCATCGTCACGCCGAACAGGCGGTCCATGCGGGCCATGGTCATGCGGTGGTGGGTGACCAGCAAGAAGCGCGTGGCGGTGGTCGTGCCCAAGTCCTCCAGCAGGCGGCACAGGCGGTCCACGTTGGCGTCGTCGAGCGGCGCGTCCACCTCGTCCAACACGCAGATGGGCGCCGGGTTGGTCAGGAACACGGCGAACAGCAGGGCCACGGCGGTCAAGGCCTGCTCGCCGCCCGACAGCAGGGAGAGGATCTGGAGTTTCTTGCCGGGCGGGCTGGCCATGATCTCCAGACCGGCCTCCAGCGGGTCGTTGCTGTCGATCATCTCCAGGTGCGCCTGACCGCCGCCGAACAGGCGCGCGAACAGGTCGCGGAAGTGACCGTTGACGGTGGTGAACGAGTCCACCAGCCGCTGCCGTCCTTCCCGGTTGATCTCGGATATGCCCTGACGCAGGCGAGATATGGCCCCGGTCAGGTCCTCGCGCTCGTGCCGCAGGGCGGCGACCTTTTCGTCCAGCTCGGCCAGTTCCGCCTCGGCGCGCAGGTTGACCGGCCCCATGCCGTCGCGCTGGCGCGCCAGCTTGGCGAGTTGCGCCTCGGCCTCGTCGAGCGGCGGCAGGGCCTCGTCCGCCGGCAATCCCGCCGCCTCGGGCAGGCCGTCCGGCGGCACGTCCAGGCGTTCGGCGATGGCCCCGGCCACCTCGCGGCAGGCGGATTGGCCGTGCTCGACCGCCGCGTCGCGCCGCACCCGCTCCTCGCGGGCGGTGGCCAGGGCGCGGTCGGCCTCGGCGCGACTCTTGGACGCCTCGCGCGCCCGGGTTTCGGCCTCGGCCAGGGCGTCGGCGTCGGCCTTGCGGCGCGCCTCGGCGGCGTCGAGGGCTTCCCGCAGGGTGGCGCGCTCGGTCGCCAGCCGCTCGGGCGCCGCGTCCAGGTCGGTCAGGGCGGCGGCCAGGGACTCGCGCCGCTGCGCCAGGTCGATCAGCTGGGTTCGGCCCTGGGTCAGCCGTTTGGACCACGAGTCCTGGTCGGCGATCACGGCCTTCAGGCGGCGGTCGCGGTCGCCGATCTCGCGCAGCAGGCGGTCATGGTCGGCGCGCGCCTCGACAAGCGCCGTACGCTTTTCGGCCAGGGTCTCGCGCAGGCGTTCCAGGTCCGACCGTGCCTCGGCGCCGTCGCCCAGGCCGGCGCGCTCGGCCCGGGCGGCCTCGGCGGCCTCGGCCGCTTCCGCCCCATCGGCCTCGACCTGGGCCAGGGTGGCGCGCAGCGAGGCCAGGGCGGCGTCGGCCTCGGCGGCCTTGCGGCGCAGCGCTTCCTGCTCGCTCCGCGCGGTGGCCAGCGCCCGGTCGGCGGCCTTGACCCCGTCGCGGGCGGCGCGTTCGGCCTCCTCGGCGCGGGTCAGGGCATCGCGCGCCGCCTGCACCTGCGATTCGGCGTCGGACACGCGGGCCTCGGCCGCCGCCAGGGTCTCGGCCAGCTCGGCCAGTCGGTTGCGGGTGCGCAGCCGCGCCGCCGCCCGGTCCCCGGCCTCCCGGCCCGCCCCGGCGCGCACCGTCAGTCCATCCCAGCGCCACAGGTCGCCCTCGGCGCTGACCAGCCGCTGGCCCGGGCGCAGGTCATGGCGCAGCGCGTCGCCGGTGTCGCGGTCGCGCACCACGCCCACCTGCGCCAGCCGTCGCGCCAGCGCGGCCGGCGCGTCGACATGATCCGCCAGCGCCGCGACCCCGGGCGGCAGCGGCGGCGGGTCGGCCCACGGCGGCAGGTCGAGCCAATGCGCCGGCGCCGCCGTGTCGAGCGAGGCCGCGAGGTCGTCGCCCAGCGCCGCCCCCAGGGCGGTCTCGAACCCCGGCGCCACGGACAGCGCCTCCAGCACCGGCGGGCCACCCTTGCCGGCGGGCGCCTCGCGCGCCAACAGCCCCTCCAGCGCCTGCACCTCGGCGCGCACGCTGGCCCGCTCCGCCGCCACGCCCTGCACCGCCTCGCGCGCGGCATCAAAGGCCGCGCGGGCCTCGCCGCGCGCCGCCTCGGCCCGGTCGCGAGCAGCGACGGCGTCCGCGTGCCCCTGTTCGGCGGTGGCCAGGGCCGCCGCGGCGGCCTCCAGCGCCGCCGGGTCGAGCGCCCGCGCCCGCGCCGCCTCCAGGTCCCGTGACAGGTCGTCCTTGCGCCGCGCCAGCCGCTCGGCGCGCTGGACTGCGTCCGCGATGCGGCGATCGAGCGCGTTCCGGCGCGCGTCCTCCTCCGCCAGCGCCTGGGTGGCGCGCGTGGCCTGCCCGTCCAGGTCATTGACCTCGGCGTTGACCGCCTGAAGCCGCTGCTGGCTGGCGGCCCGCGTCTCGGATTCGCCGGCGGCGGCCGCCTCCAGAGCCTGTTTCTCCTCGGCCAGCCGGGCCAAGGCGGCCTCGGCGTCGGTGACCCGGGCCTGCTCGCGAACGGTGTCGCGGTCGGTCTGCTCCAGGCGCGAGCGGTGGTCGGCGCGGGCGGCCGCCACGCGGGCGTCCTCGGCGTCCAGGCGGTCGCGCTCCACGCCCAGGCGCTGCACCGCCGCCGCCGCCTCGGCGGCGCGGTCGCGCAGCGGGGCCAGGGCCTCGGTGGCGGCGTCATGGGCTTGGGCGGCGGCGACGGCGCGGGCGGTCAGGTCCCCGACCGTCCGCTCGCTTTCGCGCGCCGCCGTGCGGGCGGCGTCGAGCCCCCGGATCGCCGCCAGCCAGCGTTGCCGCAGCAGCACCGCCTCGGCGTGGCGGATGGCCTCCGACAGTTCGCGGTACTGGGCCGCCTGGCGCGCCTGCTTGCGGAGATTGCGGGCCTGGCCGTCCAGCGCCGACAGCACGTCGTCCAGTCGTTCCAGGTTGGCCTCGGCGCCCTTCAAACGGGTTTCGGCCTCGTGCCGGCGGGCGTGCAGGCCGGAGATGCCGGCGGCCTCCTCCAGCAGGGCGCGACGCTGCGCCGGCCGGGCGGCGATGATCGCCCCCACGCGGCCCTGCGACACCATCGCCGTCGAGCGCGCCCCGGTGGCGGCGTCGGCGAACAGAAGCTGGACGTCGCGGGCGCGCGCCTCCTTGCCGTTGACGCGGTAGACCGAGCCGCAGCCCCGCTCGATGCGGCGGGTGACCTCCAGGTCCTGGAACTGGCGGAAGGCGGCGGCCGAGCCGTCGCTGTTGTCCAGGTCGAGGGTCACTTCGGCGATGTTGCGGGCCGGGCGCTGGCCGCTGCCGCCGAAGATGACGTCGTCCATCTCGCCGCCGCGCATCTGCTTGGCGGAGGTCTCGCCCATCACCCAGCGCAGCGCCTCGACCAGGTTCGACTTGCCGCAGCCGTTGGGGCCGACCACGCCGGTCAGGCCCGGTTCAATGACCAGTTCGGCGGGGTCGACGAACGACTTGAAGCCGGTCAGGCGCAGGCGGGTGAACTGGACCATGGCGAGGTGTGAGGCGCCGAGCTACTCGCCGGCCTCGCCCAACGCCGCCTCGATGGCCGCCGACATCTCGTCGATGCCGTAGCCGCCCTCGTGCTTCTGGCCGTTGATGACAAAGGTCGGCGTGCCCTTGATGTCGTAGCGCTCGTCGGCGAGAGAACGTCCGTCGATGATGGCTTGGTACAGCGGCTCGTTGTTGAGGCAGGCGTCGATGTCCTCCTGCGTCATGCCGCCCAGACGGGCGATGCCGCTGATGGATTCGGCGGGGGTGCGCGTCATCCAGGCGCTTTGATCGGTGTAGAAGATCTCCGACAGTTTCTTGCCGGCGTCACGCGGGGCGCAGTGCGTGATCAACGACACCGCCCCGGCGACGTTGTCCAGGGGGAAGTCAATCAGGGTCAGGCGCGCCTTGCCCGTGTCGAGGTAACGCTCCTTGAGGGCCGGAAACGTGTCTGCGTGGAAATTCCCGCAATGACTGCAGGTGTAGGACGAGAATTCGAGAATCTCGACCGGCGCGTCGGGCTCACCCCAGGTGAACGGCTCGTATGGCACGGCCTGGGCGATGGCCGAGGAGTCGGACGTTGCGCCGTTGTCCGTCGGATCGCCGAAGCCGGGGACGACGGTGGCGAGCAGCACGCCCCCCGCCGCCAGCGCCACGACGGCGATCCCGGACAGCGTGAGAACCATGCGACGGCGGGACGAGGGCTTGGACATGGGGGGAAACTCCATCCTGGGGCAGGCAACGGGCGGCGGCACGGTCTTTCGAGTCAAGACGATCCTGCCGTCCTGTATAGGGGGGCGGGGCCGCCGGACACAAGCCGGGCGGTGTCGCCGTCCGTACGGTGTGCAGGGCAATCGGGTGAACGCGGACTCCCATCGCCGAGATAGAACACCAGGGCCAGAGGCCCGCGCAAAACCCGTCATTGCGAGCCGGCGTCTTTGGACGGCGGCGAAGCAATCCAGGGCTCGTTCATGATGCGTTCGCTCTGGATTGCCCCTTGTGGGGCGGGGTTCAGTGGGGCGCGGGTTCGAGCCCCGCCCCACAAGGACCTGGATTGCTTCGTCACTTCGTTCCTCGCAATGACGAACTGCGTGTTCTATTCAAGAATAAACTGCTCATGCGGGCAATGGCTCACACAGGCGTCGTTCACCCGATTGCCCTGGGGCGGTATGCCCCCGGGGCTTGCGTTCCTCGGATGGATCGGAAACAGTGCGGCGCCTGCGCGCTCTGCCCTGGTGGGGTGAGTGCTCGTCCCCCGATCCAAGCTTGGGCCATGGCCCAGCGCCCCCCAACGAGGTCGCCATGAAAGGCATCATCCTGGCCGGCGGATCCGGCACCCGCCTGTATCCGATCACCCGGGCGGTCTCCAAGCAGTTGCTGCCGGTCTACGACAAGCCGATGATCCACTATCCGCTCAGCGTGCTGATGCTGGCGGGGATTCGCGAGATTCTGATCATCACGACGCCGGCCGACGCGGCCAGCTTCAAGGCGCTGCTGGGCGACGGGACGGACTGGGGCCTGTCCATTTCCTACGCCGAGCAGCCGCGTCCGGAGGGCCTCGCGCAGGCCTTCCACATCGGCCGCGCCTTCGTCGACGGCGGGCCGTGCGCGTTGATCCTTGGGGACAACATCTTCTACGGCCAGGGCCTGACCGAGAAACTGCGCACGGCCGTTGAACGGGGCGAGGGCGCCACCGTGTTCGCCTATCATGTGCCGGATCCCGAGCGCTACGGCGTCGTCGACTTCGATTCGGACGGGCGCGCGACCTCCATTGAGGAAAAACCGAAACACCCCAGGTCACACTGGGCCGTGACGGGGCTGTATATCTACGACGCCGACATCACGGACGTCGCCGCTGCTGTGCGGCCCAGCGCCCGGGGCGAACTGGAAATCACGGACGTCAACCGGACCTACCTCGACAAGGGCAGCCTGCATGTGGAACGCCTGGGACGCGGGTTTGCCTGGTTCGACACCGGCACCCATGAAAGCCTGCTCGACGCCGGCAACTATGTGCGCACCGTCGACAAGCGCCAGGGGCTGAAGATCGCCTGTCCGGAAGAGGTCGCCTTCCGCATGGGCTATATCGACGCCGCGCAGCTTGCCAGGCTGGGCCGGGCGATGGAGAAGAACGACTATGGGCGCTATCTTCTCCACTTGGCCGACGGTGGTGCATAGGCGGCGCCGGGCGGCTCCGGTCGTCGTGATCAGGAACGTGGGGATGGATCGTGGCTGAGGGCAGCAGGACCGGCCGGGCCGGATCGAAAGGCGAGTCGCGCGTCGGTGACTACAACGCCGCCGTCGCGCAGCTCCGCACCCAGGTCGTGATCGCCGTGGCCTTCGGGTTGTTTGTGACACTGCTTCTAACGGTCACGCCGCTGTATGTGTTCCAGATCATCGACCGCGTCCTGACCAGTCGCTCGGTGCCGACGCTGGTGATGCTGGGCCTGCTGGCCGGCGGTGCGATGGTGGTGCTGTGGCTGCTCGACTGGATCCGGCACTTGATCCTGATCCGCGCCGGCACCGCGCTTGACCGACGGCTGGGGACGCCAGTGGTCGAGGTGCTGTTCGACACCGCCGCCCGCGCGCCCCGGCCGGGCATGGACAAGGTCCTGGATGACCTGACCACCTGGCGCCGGTTCCTGGGCGGATGGGCGATGGTGCGGTTGTGCGATCTGCCCTGGGTGCCGGTGTTGCTGCTGCTGATCCTGGTGGTCCATGCCGGTCTCGGCCTGCTGGCCATCGGCATCGCCCTCGTCCTGGGGCTGCTGGCGTGGCTGCCCAAGGTGATGACCCGGCGGCGCGGGCCGTTGTCCCAGACCCAGGCCATCCGCACCGGCACACACCTCGCGGAACGCCTCGGCCATGCGCCGACGCTGGTGGCCATGGGCATGACCCCGGCCGTGTTCCAGGCGTGGCGTCAGCAGCGGGACGCCGTGATCAATCATGAAACCTCGCTGGCGCACACCCTGGCGTCCCTGGCGGGGCTCACCGGGCTGATGCACGCCCTTGGCGTGGTGCTGATGCTGGGGGTCGGGGCGTGGCTGGTGGTGCGCAATGATGTGACGGACGCCGCCCTGATCGCTGTGGTCTTGCTGTCGGACCGCGCGTTCGGGGCGGTGTCGGCGATCGGCCGCCACTGGTTTGACCTGATCGCCGTGGACGGCGCGCGTCGACGCCTGCGCACGGTTTTCGAGCAAGCCGCGCCGGCGCGTGAGCGGATGCCGCTGCCGGCGCCGCGCGGCGCCGTGGCCCTGCAGCAGGCCTCGGTGGCGCCGCCCGGCCACCGGCTGCCGGTCCTGAAGGGCTTGTCGCTGGCGCTGGACCCGGGCGGTTCGCTTGGGGTGATCGGCCCGTCCGGTGCCGGCAAGACCGTGCTGGCGCGAACCCTTGTCGGCCTGTGGGCGCCGCTCCAGGGCACTGTGCGGCTGGACGGCAACGACCTGCGCAACTGGAACCCCGACCAGCTGGGCGAGCACATCGGCTATCTTTCGCAAGAGGTCGATCTGGTCGACGGCACCGTGGCCGAGAACATCGCCCGCCTTGGACCCGTCGACGCCGATGCGGTGATTGCCGCCGCGCGCCGGGCCGGCGTGCACCAGACCATCCTGCGCCTTCCAGAGGGCTATGACACGCCGGTCGGTGCCGATGGGCGCGCCCTGCCGGCGGGCCTGCGGCAGCGGATCGGCCTGGCGCGGGCGCTGTTCCGCGACCCGGCGCTGGTGGTCCTGGACGAGCCGAATGCCTTCCAGGATTCCGAGGGCGAGCAGGCCCTGCTCAATGCCGTGACCGAAACGCGGGAGGCGGGGCGGGCGGTGGTGCTCGTCACCCAGAAGCCGGCCCTTCTGTCGGTCGTCGAAACGGTGCTGGTGCTGCGCGACGGGCAGGTCGAGATGATGGGACCGCGCAAGGATGTGATGAACCGCTTCGCGCGGGCGGCGTCGACGCCGCTGCCGCCCTCTGGAAGCGGACCGTCGCAGGGGGCATAACGGGCCGCCGTGCCGGGGCGAGCCGCGCGTCCGGGCTTCTGCCCGCAACACTCTTGCACGGCCGAACCGTTCAGTTTACTGTGCCTGACCATGTTTTCTTATGGTTTTCCTTGCGGCATTGACCATTGACCCTTTGCAGCGCGATTTACATTGTATTTTAGCTAATTTCGGGTGCCGCGCCGGCTGTTGGAACGCACGTGAGACGCACGTGGGGCGCGCGTGGCACCCTCGGGAGGAGAGGGACACCATGGCCGCGTCACTGGTTTCGATCCCCGAATACGTGCGCGAACGCGCGGCGGGCAGGATCTCCGGGCAATGGACGAACCAGGAACGCGCGGAACTGACCCGCGTGGTCAATCTGTTGGGCCAGGCCGGTTTGCCGGTCGAGACCGACTCGGGCCTGACCGACGAGGGCGATCCGTGGATGGTCTTCGTCCGTCCCGACACCGGGGACGTGATTGCCCATTTTGCTCGCATCGACGGCCGTTTCGTCGCCGCCGGGACCAACGCGGGCGTTGTGGTCGAGGGCGACAGCTTCCGGGATGTCGTGGACAAGATCCTGGCGCGCCAGCCTCTGTTGATGTCGGGGACGGGCCCGATGACCTCCTTCGGCGGGCGCCATGCCGGATCGGCCGAGCGGGTGACCGGCACCGGCGACCGGGCCGCCCCTCGCGCCACGGACAGCGGCGACAACGTCACCACCCTGTTCACGCATCCGAGCGTGGTCCTGGCCGCGTTCGTGGCCACCGCCCTGATGCAGGCGCGCAAGGCCGGCGAGACGGCCGGCCCGTCGCCGTCGGCGGCTGGCGCCGGCAAGGCGCCTCTGGACGGCCGCACCTCGCCGGTGGGCAGCGCGGCCCCGGGCAGCCGTGGCCAACTGCAGGACAGCCTGACGGCGCTCAGCACCGGTGACGGGGCGGGAACCAGCACGTCGTCGGGGCAGACCGGCTTCATGCTGCACAGTGCCGGCATGGCCTCGGCCATGGCGATGGTGGTGGCGGCCATGACTCCGGCAAGCGGCAACCTTGACGGTTCGAGTACCAGCGTCCTGGGCACGCTGGCCCGCGTCGGCCGCACGGAGGATGGAACGGCCGACGGCTCGGGCAACGTGGACGCCGCCCGGACCGCCGACGCGTCCGTTGATCCGGCCCGCGATGGCGGTCATCCCGCCAGTGCCCAGCAGCCCGCCGACGGCCTGGATCAGCCGAACCGGGGCGGCGAAGGCGATGCGGGGCCAGTGATCCTTGCCGGTTCGGTTGGCGGGGTGCCCGGGGCGTCGTCCCACGACGGCGCCGTGGCCCTGGCCGCGACCGAGGTGGTGGTCGACGCTGACCTGTTTTTTGCCGACCTTCTGGGGGCGGCCAGTGACTTGGCCCCCGCCGCCCAGCCGGGGTCCGCGCGCGCGCCGACGGACGGCACCACCAGTGCCACAGAAAGCAACAGCGCGGCCCTCGCCGGGGGCCAGACCGCCAGTGACGGCACCGGAAGCCCCGCGTCCGACACCGCCCCGAAGGCGAGGGCCGCCGCCGACAGTGACGGCGACAGCGGGACCGGCTCCGCCGGGGACCCTACGGCAAGCGATGCGGCCGGGCACACCGATGCCGCCTCCAAGACCGAGGTGCGCGAGGCGAGCGGCGAATTCGGCTCGCAAAGCGGTGACCTGGTATTCGGCAGCATCATCTGGGTTGGGACCGTGACCCCGGGCGGCAACGATTTCGTCGACGTCTCGGAGATGGAGGACGACACTTACACATCGGGGACGGTCAACGATGACACCCTGCTGGCCGACACTGCGGACAAGGCCGATGAGGACTCCTCTCTCGAGGTCGAGCCCAGCCTGCCCGTAGTGATCTACAGCCGGCTGGCGGAGCCCACGCATGAGCCCGACGCCGACAAGGCCACAGATGGAAAGCCCGGCACGGACGATGCACCCGTGTCCCCGGGGCAAGAGATCGTCTTTTCCGGCGGCTTGATGGAGGTCGAGTCGTTCAACCCGATCCGCGACACGCTCGCTGTCACGGGAGAACCAGCGGAACTCGGGTTCTATCAGGTCATCTATACCTACGATGGTATTGAGTTCCGGTTCGATACCGAAAACGTCATCTCGTTGCTCGGCGTGGCGCCGGAAGACCTCGGGTACGGTTAACCGTCCGCGCGTTCGTGGGCCTTGCCGCGTTGCGGCCCGCCCCTTTCCGTCTCCGGCGGCCATGTCTTCGCGCCGCGCCACAGCAGGCGGACCGGATTCCATGTCACGGCCCGGGCCAGCGTCCAGAGAGACGCGGTCCGTTGCGCCTGAATGGCGCGGCGGTCCGCCCATACGCCGTCCGGGCCGGGCAGGGCGGCCAACCCCTCCCGCAGGCCGCGCCAGGCGGCGCCGAATCCCCCATGCCGCGCGGCGCGGGCCAGCATGAGCCCGTGCGCCAGCGCCTGCAGCGGCAGCAGCGGCCAGAACCACGCCGCCGGTGTCGTCCGCACCACGGTCCACAGGGCGTTGCGCCGGTCGTGCTCGATGCCGAACACACTGTGCCGCGCCGTGGTCCCACTGCCCACGTGGCGCACGCGGGCCGCCGCCACGGTGACACACCGCCCGCCCCGCAGGCGGTGCCGCAGCGCCAAGTCCACGTCTTCCATGTAGCAAAAGTACCGCTCGGCGAACCCACCCAACGCCACGAAATCGGCCCGTGCCCACAGGGCGGCCGCCGCGCACGGCGCCAGCACGCCCCGGTCCTCGGTCGGCGCCGTCTCGATCGGCGCCCGGTGGCCGCCCCGCCACGCCAGCCCGAGCGGGCACCAGCAGTCGCCGACCCCGTCCAGCAGACCCGGCTCGGCCGCGTTGACCTGCACCGAGCCGAAGGCCGTGCCCGGCGGATGGCGCTCGGCAGCCGCCAGCAGGCTCGACAGCCAGTCGGGATCGGGAAAGGCGTCCGGGTTCAGCAGGGCCAGCCATGGCCCGCGCGCGTGCCGGGCGGCGAGGTTGTTGCCGGCGGCGAAGCCCAGGTTTTCCGGCGGTGTCAGCACGGTGATGGGGAACGCGCGGCGGGCGGCTTCCTCGTGTGCCCAGGCGCCGTCGCCGACGCCGTTTTCCACCAGCACCACCTCGAAGTCGCGCCTGTCCTGCGCCGCCAGATGGTCGAGCGCCCGGCGGGCCAGCCGCGCGCTGTAGTACGAGACCATCAGCACGCTCACCAGGGGGGCAGAGGGGGCGGGTGTATCCGTCATTAAAAAGAAGGTCTCGCACGCGCAGGTGGGGTCACTCTGGATTTCTCGCACGCCCGCCCGCCCGCGTCACCTGGAAAGGCGCGGCCCGCCGGCCTATCCTGCCCGAGTTCCCCGCCCCCCTTCCACCGAAGAGTCCCGGCCGCATGACGCCTTCCCCGCCGCCTCTGACCCAACCGTCCCAACCGCGTCACCCGGCCCTGGGACCGATCGGCGCCGTCGTCGTCACCTACAACACCGGTCCCGCTGTGCGGGCACGGCTGGAGCGCGTGGCGGCGCAGGTCGATGCCGTGGTGGTCGTGGACAACGGGTCGGACGACGCGACACAGGCCGCCCTGCGGCAGGCGGCGACGGCCGACCCGGCCCTGCATGTGATCGAGAACCCGGACAACCGGGGGCTGGCGGCGGCCCAGAATCAGGGGCTCGCCGCAGTGCTGGCGGCCGGGTTCGCCTGGGTGCTGTTGATGGACGACGACAGCACGCCGGCCCCGGACATGGTGGCGGTGCTGGCCGGCGTCGAGGCCGACCGCCCGGGCGCGTTCGGCCTGTTGGCGCCGCGCCTGCGTTATCCCGATATCGCGCGGGAGCCGACGTTCGTCTCCGGCCTTGGCTGGCGGGTGCGCAAGCGGCCGGCTCCGACCGCCGGGCTGCTGGAGGATCCCGTCTTCGTCATCGCCTCGGGGTCCCTGGTGCGGGCCGAGGCCGCCCGCGCCGCCGGGCCGATGCGCGAGGACTTCTTCATCGACTACGTGGATGTGGACTTCAGCTTTCGCTTGCGCCGCGCCGGCTGGCGCATCGCCGTGGCGGGTGCTGCGGTGCTCGACCACGCGCTCGGCCGGCAGACGCCGCACCGGCTGCTCGGCCGCACGGTCTGGACCAGCAACCACGCGCCGTTCCGCTACCACGCCATGGCCCGCAACCGGGCGCGGCTGTGGCGCGGTTGGGGTGGCACGCATCCCGGCTGGGCGGCGCAGGACGTGGCGGCGCTGGTCGCCCAGTTCGGCCGCGTGCTGCTGCTGGAGGAGCAGGGCGCGGCCAAGGCCCGGGCCATTCTGCGCGGCCTGTGGACCGGGCTCTTCCGCCTGCCGCCGGCCTGATGCCGGCATGGCGGCATGTACCGAGCCACGATAGGATTCAATCGTCCGTCTCAGGGTCCCTTCGCCGCGCCGGTGCGGTCGCACCGGCCGGCCGACGAATGAAGTCAGTTCATTCGTCGGCCGGTTTTACCCCGCCTTCACGTTCAGGACCTCGGGCGGCACCGGCATTCCCACGCCGGCCAGTGTCTCCGACAGGTCGGCCTTCAAGCGCTCCAGCCCGGCCGGCGTGCCCGCCTCGCAGCGGGCGACCAGCACCGCCTGGGTGTTCGAGGCCCGCAAAAGCCACCACCCGTCGTCGCGCGAAACCCGCACGCCGTCGACGTCGGAGAACGTGGCCCCGCGCTCGGTCAGGGTTTCCTTGACACGGCCCATGACCGCGAACTTCTCGCTGTCGGGGCAGGGAAAGCGCAGCTCGGGCGTGTTGATCGGCTTGGGCATGGCGTCCAGCCGGGTCGCCAGGGTCTCGCCCTCGGGCCAGCCGGCGACCATGCCAAGCAGGCGCACGGCGGCGTACAGGGCATCATCGAACCCATAGTAGCGGTCGGCGAAAAAGATGTGGCCGCTCATCTCGCCGGCCAGCGGCGCGCCGACCTCTGTCATGTACGCCTTGATCAGCGAGTGACCGGTCCGATACATCAGCGGCGTGCCGCCGAGCGCGGCGATATGGTCGAACAGCGCCTGACTGGCCTTGACGTCGGCGATGATGGGCGCGCCCGGGCGTTCCTCCAGCACCGGTTCGGCCAGCAACGCCAGCATCTGGTCGCCCCACAAAATCCGCCCCCGGCCGTCCAGCAGGCCGATCCGGTCGCCGTCGCCATCGAAGGCAACCCCCACGTCGGCGCCCTCGCGCAGCACGGCGGCGCGGAGTTGTTCCAGGGTTTCCGGCTCGGTCGGGTCGGGGTGATGCGCCGGAAAGGTGCCGTCGACGGCGCCGTTCAGGATGATGTGATTCCCAGGCAGACCGTCGATCAACTGCGGCAGGACGGCCCCGGCGGCGCCGTTGCCCGGGTCCCACACCACGGTCAACGCGCGCTCGCCGCCGTCCCAGTCCTGAAGCAGCCTCTCGACGTACGCCTCCGCCACCGGGGTCTCGACCACCCGGCCCTTGCCGCGCCGGAACGCCGCCTCGGCGGCGATGCGGCCCAGCAACGCGATGTCCGTGCCGTAGAACGGGCGCTTGTCCAGCAGCATCTTGAACCCGTTGTGGTCGGGCGGATTGTGCGATCCCGTGACCATGATCCCGGCCGCCGCGCCGGTGTGACGCACGGCGAAATAGAGCATCGGTGTCGGTCCCAGGCCGACGCGCCGCACCTCCAGGCCGGTGGAGGCCAGACCCTCGACCAGGGCCTGTTCCAGTTCGGGAGAACTCAGGCGGCCGTCGCGGCCGACGCAGACCGACGCGCCGCCCCCCTTGCCGACGATGGAGCCGAAGGCGCAGCCGATCACCCGGGCGTCGTCGGCGGACAGGGTTTCGCCCAGGATGCCGCGGATATCGTACTCGCGCAGGATGCTCGGATGCAGCGCGGGACGGGGACCTGGGTCGGACATGGAACGCTCCTCGTGGGACGGCGGCCGGCAGGGGGGGGGGACGGGTCAGGTGATGACGGTCGGGCCGCTGCGGCCGGTGCGGGTCTTGATCTCGGCCAGACGGTCGGCGGTGGTCATGATGTCGGCCACGGCGGCCTGGGTGTCCAGGTCGTGGCGGGCCGGATCGTCCTCCGGCCGTTCCATGTAGACGCGCAGGGTCGCCCCCTCGGTGCCGGTGCCCGACAGGCGGTAGACGATGCGCGCACCATCCTCGAACAGGATGCGCACGCCCTGCTTGCTGGCGGTCGAGCCGTCGACTGGATCGGTATAGGCGAAGTCGTCCGCCAGCATGACCAACCGGCCGCACTGCTTGGTGCCGAACAGGGTCGGCAGGCGCGCCCGGAGATCATTCATCAGGCGCTCGGCGACGGGTTTCGGCAGGCCCTCGTAGTCGTGGCGGGTGTAGTAGATGCGTCCGACCCGCGCCCACATGTCGCGCACCAGGTCCTCGACCGACTGGCCGGTGGCGGCCACCAGGTTGAGCCAGAACAGCACGGCCCACAGGCCGTCCTTCTCCCGCACGTGGTCGGATCCGGTGCCGAAGCTTTCCTCGCCGCACAGGGTGGCCTTGCCGGCGTCGAGCAGCGTGCCGAAGAACTTCCAGCCGGTGGGGGTCTCGAAGCAGGGAACCCCGAGCAGCGCGGCGGCCCGATCGGGCGCGCGGCTGGTGGGCATGGAGCGCGCCACGCCGGCGATGCCCTTGGCGTAGCCGGGTGCCTTGTCCGCGTTCAGGGTCAGCACGGCGAGGCTGTCGCTGGGCGTGACGTAGAAGCGGCGGCCCAGGATCATGTTGCGGTCGCCGTCGCCGTCGCTGGCCGCGCCCATGTCCGGCGCGTCATCGCCCTCGGAGAACAGCCGTTCCACCAGATCATGGGCATGGACCAGATTGGGGTCGGGATGGCCCTCGCCGAAATCGTCCAGCGGCTCGCCGTTGATGACGGTGCCGGCGGGCGCGCCCTGGCGGTTTTCCAGGATCTCCTTGGCGTAGGGACCGGTGACCGCGTGCATGGCGTCGAAGCACATCCGGAAGCCGCCCTTGAACAGGTCGCGGATGGCGTCGAAGTCGAACAGCGTTTCCATCAGCGCCGCGTAGTCGGCCACCGGGTCGATGACCTCGACCACCATGTCGTCGACGGAATGTTCGCCAAGAACCGACAGATCAACCTCGGGCGTGTCGAGGATGCAGAATTCGCTGATCGCCTGGGTGCGAGCGTGGATCGCGTCGGTGATCCGTTCCGGCGCCGGGCCGCCGTTGCCCGGATTGAACTTGATGCCGAAATCGCCGTCCGGGCCGCCCGGATTGTGGCTGGCCGACAGGATGATCCCGCCCCAGGCGCCGCGCGCGCGGATGACGCACGACGCGCCAGGGGTCGACAGCAGGCCGTCTCGCCCCACCAGCACGCGGGCGATGCCGTTGGCGGCGGCCATGCGCAGAATGGTCTGAATGGCGGCCGTGTTGTGAAAACGGCCGTCTCCGCCCAGAACCAGGGTGGCACCCTGCCCGCCGGGCACGGCGTCGAAGATGGCCTGGACGAAGTTCTCCAGATAGCGGGGCTGACGGAACACCGAGACCTTCTTGCGCAGGCCGGAGGTGCCCGGCTTTTGGTCGTCGAACGGTGTCGTCGGTTCCACGCGGATCGCGCTCATGAGTAGCCTCCTCCGGCTGCGCGCGGGTGGTCGATCAGGCGGCGGGCGCCGGCGGGGTCGGGCGGCCAACGCTGGTGTAGCGGAAGCCGGCCGCGATCATGTCGGCCGGGCTGTAGACATTGCGCAGGTCGATCATCACCGGCGCCTTGAGCGCCTCCTTGGCCCGCTCCAGGTTCAGCGCCCGGAACTCGTTCCATTCCGTCAGGATGACGACGGCGTCGGCGTCCGTCATGGCGTCGTAGGCGTCCTGGCAATAGGTGATGGCGGGCAGCAGCTTGCGGGCCTCGTCCATGCCCTCGGGGTCGAAGGCGCGGACGGTGGCGCCGGCCTCGACCAACGCGGGGACGATGTCCAGGCTGGGCGAATCGCGCATGTCGTCGGTGTTCGGCTTGAAGGTCAGGCCCAGGATGGCGATGGTCTTGCCGGACATGTCGCCGTCGCAGGCGGCGATGATGCGTTCGGCCATGGCGCGTTTGCGCTTGGCGTTGATGTCCACCACCGTCTCGACGATGCGCAGCGGGCTGCCGGCCTCCTTGGCGGTGGTCACCAGGGCCAGCGTGTCCTTGGGGAAGCACGAACCGCCGTAGCCCGGCCCGGCGTGCAGGAACTTGCGGCCGATGCGGTTGTCCAGGCCGATGCCGCGCGCCACCGCGTGCACGTCGGCGCCAACCTTCTCGCACAGGTCGGCGATCTCATTGATGAAGGTTATCTTGGTGGCCAGGAAGGTGTTGGCCGCGTACTTGATCATCTCCGAGCTTTCCAGCGTCGTGAAGACGATGGGTGTCTCGATCAGGTACAGCACGCGGTAGAGCTGGCGCATGACCTCCTGCGCGCGTTCGCTCTCGGCGCCGATGACCACCCGGTCGGGGCGCATGAAGTCCTGGATGGCCGATCCCTCGCGCAGGAACTCCGGATTGGACACCACATCGAAGTCGGCGTCGGGACGTTCCTCGCGGATGATGCGCTCGACCTCGCGGCCGGTGCCGACAGGGACGGTGGACTTGGTCACCACCACCGTGTAGCCGGTCATGGCGCGGGCGATCTCGCGCGCGGCGGCGTACACGTACGTCAGGTCGGCATGGCCGTCGCCGCGCCGGCTGGGGGTGCCGACGGCGATGAACACGGCGTCGGACTCCGCCACGGCCGGGGCCAACTCGGTGGCGAAGGACAGCCGCCCGGCGGCGGCGTTGCTGGCCACCAGGGCGTCGAGGCCAGGTTCGTAGATGGGGATCTCGCCGCGATTGAGGCGTTCGATCTTGCTGGCGTCCTTGTCGACGCAGGTGACGGTGACGCCGAATTCCGAGAAACAGGTGCCGGACACCAGGCCGACATAGCCGGTGCCGATCATCGCAATGCGCATGGCGGACGGATCCCCTTGAAAGCGGTCCCGCGGGCGCGGAATACGGCGGCCCGGCGGGGGTGGTTATCCCCGGACGCTGTACATCGAAGCGGCGGCTCAGGCCAGCGTGAAATTCTCACGGGGAGTTGGATCAACAGGCCACGCGCCATCAATGCTCCGAAACCCACTTGAGGATCAGGGCGTGTTCCAGGTCGCGGGCGCGGCGGAGTTGCGCGCGGGCGCGCCGGACCGCCGACGCGGCGTAATGCGCATAGTCCGCGTCGAACGCGCGCCGCGCCGGCAGGTCGGAGATGAACAGCGCGAACACCAGGCGGTGCCCGTCCTTGCCCACGACGAAGCCGGCAAGGCCGCGCCCGTGGTACATGGTGCCGCTTTTGGCGGCCACGCGCGGCGGTCCGGCACCGGCGCGCACCCGGGCGGCGACGACGCTGGCGTCCCGGTCGGGGAACCGGCGCGTGGGCAGCAGGGAGGCGTAGGCGGCGGGTGCCAGCGCCGCCCCCTGATCCTGGGCGAAGCGCAGGATGGAGACGATCTGCTCGGGACTGGCGCGGCTGTCGGGCGACAGGCCGGAATGGTTGGCCATGTAAAAGCCGCTCCAGTCCACCCAGGGCATGGCCTCCGCCAGCCAGTCCGTCATGCGCGCCGCCGACTTGGCCATGGGCAGCGGTCGCCCTTCCAGCGCCTTGGTGGCCGCCAGTCCGACCAGCTCGGCCAGCAAGTTATTACTGTGCTTCAGGCCGGCTGCGGCGATGGCCGAGAGGCGGGGGCTGAAGTGGCTGGCGACGATGGGGCCGCGCGCCGGCTGGCGCGCCGGCTCGGGGTCGGGCAGGACGATCCCGGCCTCGTCCGCCAGGGCGCGGAACACGGCGGCGGTGAAGGGGGCGGGCGCTCGCACGGGCAGCCAGGTTGCACCCGCGTAGGGCGCGTGGGGTGACATGCGCCAGCTTTCGACGACGAGGCCGTCGTCATCGTGGGTCCCGGGCGGGGCGAAGGCATGGCGCAACGACGGACCGGGTCGCGCCCAGCCCGTGGTCGCGGTGTCGCGGGTCAGGCGGACCGGCGCCACCGGCGGCGTGCCGTGCGTCTCGATAAAGCGGACGATCTCGCCGTCCCAGCCCACCCGCACGCGGTTGAAGTCCAACGACAGCGCCGACAGGCCGGGGTTGTAGCTGTGCTCCGGGGGCTGTGAGTCCTCGATCGACGGGGCCGCGATCAGGGCCGAGTCATCGTAGACGAAGGACCCGTCGAGGCGCTCCAGGCCGGCCGCCTTGAGATCCGCCATCAGGGCGCGCAGGTCGTCGGAGTCCAGCACCGGGTCGCCGCCGCCGACCAGGGCGAGGGTGCCGCGCCACACCGGGCCATCGCGCGTGCCGTCGAACCGGACCAGAGTCGGAAACCGATGGTCCGGGCCAAGGATCGCCAGGGCGGCGACGGTGGTGGGAACCTTGAGCACCGACGCCGGCAGAAAGGCGGGGTGGGCGGCGTTGTGGCCGGCGAGGTATTCGCCTGTGTCCAGGTCATACACCAGGTAACCGACCTGCTCGGGCCGGAAGCCGGCGAGGTCGATCAACTCGGCCTCGGACAGGTGGGGGGCTGCCGGTTTCGGCCCCGGGGGCAGCGGCGCCAGCACCGGCGGCCGCATGGCCAGGGCCACGCCCGCGTCGCCGGTCAGAGGCGCGACAGCATCGAGAACGGCCCCAACGGCGGCGGGCTCTGGCTTGGTGGGCGGCGGCGGCGGGGGCGGTGCCCCCGCAGCGTGAGCGCCGGACGGCGTGCCCAGCAGCAGGGCCAGGGCCACGACGGGCGGGAAGCCCAAGGCGCGGACCCATCGCCACCGGCGACGGTCGCAGCCACGGGGTATCTTCCCGTGCTCGCCATCGGAGGCACGCGCCATCGGCCCTCTCCCTGCCGCCATCGTCCATCGTCCCGTGGGACGCCTTGTGATCGCCACAGGCGCGCCCCTTTTCAGCCCGGATCATACGGCATCGGGCCGGCAAACGGAACGAAAGCGTTCAGGAAAAGGGGTCAGGCCACTTCCAGGCTTGGCACCGAGGTCAGGTCGTTGTCCGCCAATGTGGCCGCGTCGACCCCCCGGATCACCAGGTCGGCGTGGGCGGCCAGGAAGTTTTGGCCTTCCGGTGTGCGCTGCACCAGCACGCTCCGCCGGTCGGTTTCGTCCACCTTGCGCGCCAGCAGCCCGTATTCCCCGAGCCGGTCCAGGGCGCGGGTCACGGCTGGTTTCGAGATGTCGAGCACGCGCGCCAGTCCCCGCACGGTGTGCGGCGCCGGTGTCAGATAGACGGTCAGCAGCACCGCCATCTGGCGTGAGGACAGATCCGGTGTGTCGCGGCGCACACTTTCGACCACCGTCAGACGCCAGAGGTTAAGCGCCTGATCAACAGTCAATTTGGTAGTATTCAGACCCATTCCAAAAACCAGTTCGTTGGAGTTCTGCCAGCAGGAAACCGACCCTAAGCTTCTAAGGCTAACACGGGACCGGATGCAACCCTGCAGGACGTCGTAGTTCGAACGAGATCTTCGGCCTTATACGTTCGAGGGAGAATCTGGATTGCTTCACCCCCCGTGCGGCCGCAGCGGAACGTCAACCGTGACATCGTGGAAATGGTTTCGCATTGACGTTCGTCAACCAGGATCGTTTCGCTCATGCGAAGACCCCGCCGGGTGGCGTGGTGGGCGGAGGGGGGCTCTTGGGGCTGGTGGCCGGCATGGGATCGACAAAGGCGCCGTCGGCGCGGAAGGTCAATCCGCCTTCCAGTCCAAGGGCTTCCAGGCTGTTCGTGGCAATGGCGGACAAGTCCGCGCGCAGGTCGGCCGGCAGCGGCGCCGCCGTGCGCAGGATCAGCCGCAGGCGCCGCGCCGGCGTCTCGACGAGGCCATCGAGCTGCATCCGCCCGAGACGTGACAGGGTGACGTCCACAAGAAACCGTTGGCCGCCGTCGCCGTCCTGACCGGGGCGTCCCTCGGCGTCTTCGGGCGGGTCGCCCCGGCCACCGATGACTCTCAGAATCACCGAAATGGCGCTGATCTCGGCCTGATCGGACAGCGGCAGCGTCAGGGCACGCCACTCGCCGCCCGGGCTTTCCCGCACCCGGCCGGCCAGGTCGGTCAGGTCCTGCCGGAGCGTCTCGGCCGCCTGGCGGCCGGCCGGGCCGGCCCGATCCAGGGCGCGCATGGTGGCATCTCCCGGCCACTGGCGGGCGTCACCGCCGGCCCGCAATGCGCCGGCGACCGTGACCATGGCGGCGGCCAGTTGGGGTCCGGGCCGGGGGATCGCGCTTTCCAGGGCCCGCGCCGCCGCCGGGTCCGTTCGGGCCAGGGTGTCGACGGCCTGGGACAGCGCCGGCCAGCCCTGGCCGCCGCCCTGCGGCACGGCGGGGGCGGCGCCGACGCCAGTCGAGGCCGGGGGGGCGCTGGACACGATGCTCAGGGAGATCTGGCTGCCCGGCGGCGCATCCAGGCGCACGGGCAGGGCGAGGGTGCCGGAGGGCGTCCGGATCAGGCTTTGCGCGCCCGAGGGCTGACCCGTCAGGAGCCCGGTCAGGCGGTTGGGGGCCTGGGACGTGTCGCCCTGAGCGGCGGGGGCCTTGGCCGCCTGTCCTCCGGTGGCATGGGCCACGCCGCTGGAACTCCCGGCGGACGGCGTGGACGCGCCCGGGGTCGTGGGTCCGGACACGAAGGACCTGGCCGCCCCTGGCGTAACGGCGGTCCCCGGTGGCGCGATCGGGAGGCGAGCCACCTGACCCGTCGGCGTTGGCGCCCCTGAGGCAGGCGGGGCCGCCGACCCGCGCGCGGCGGCAGCGTTCGGGGCCGTCACGTCCGCCGCTGCCGGTGCCGGCCCCGCGCCTCCGGCCGTGCCTGCCACCACGCCGGGTGAGCCCGGGGGCTGGATGGCCATCACCCGCACCGTCAGGCGGGTTCCCGCCGGCCACTGAGTGGACGCGGACGCGGCCGGGTCCGTCGAACCCGCTGTGCCGGCACCGCGCAGCACGGTCGCCGTCAGCAGGCCCCGGGTCGAGGCGTCAGGAGTCCCGGCCACCGCTCCGGTGCCCGCCGCCGGGCCGGTGGTCAAGAGGGCGCCTGGGGTGCCGCTGGCGGCCGGTCCAGGCGCGGCCGTGGCGGGCGCTCCGGCGCTGGGCGGGGCTGATTGTAATGGCTGCCCGTTCAGGGCGGTGATCCGCATCAGCGCGGTGCCGCGCGCCAGCGACAGCAGGTTCAGGGACAAGTCTGTCCCCGCCGGCAGGGGCAGGCTGGTGCGCACGTTCATTTGCCCCAGATCCGTCTGCACCACCGCCAGCCGGCCGCCCTGCGCGGCCTGGATCACCCGGGCCTGCAGCACGGCGTTGGCCTGCGCCTCGGCGAGCGCCCGGGGGGGATCGACGACGGTCAGCGTCGCCGGGGCCGGCGCGGCGGGCCGCGCCGGGGGCTGCGGCGGAACGGGCGGCGGAACGGTGCTCATGGGCGGACGGCTCCCTACCCGGCGAGCAGGCGGTCCGCAAGCGCTTCCACATCCAAAGCGGCTTCGCTGTTGGGATAGCGGGTCAGCAGCGGGATCTGATTGCGGATCGACTCCCGCACCCGGGTATCCCGACGCACCACCCCCGCCAACGGCGGCGCGATCCGCAGGAACCCCTGGCACGCCTTCAGCAGGGTGCTGTAGGTGCGTTCGCCCTCGCGGGTGGAGTTGGCGGCGTTGACGACCACGCGCACATCCACCTCCGGCCGCTCGATGGCGGTGATCTTGATGAAGGCGTAGGCGTCGGTGAGCGCGGTGGGCTCGTCCGAGGTCACCACCAGAACGGTGGCCGCCGCCCGGGCCAGCAAACGCACCGACTTCTCGACGCCGGCGCCCAGGTCGAGCAGCACGTTGTCGTAGGACCGGCCCATCAACACCAGGTCCTCGGCCACCAGTTGCAGGCGGCTGGCCGGGATGTTGGCCAGGCTGCCGGAGCCGGAGCGGCCGGCGATCACGTCGAACCCGCCGGTCTCGAAGGGGGTCGCCGCCTGATTGAGGGTCAGCTTGCCGGCCACCACGCTACCCAGGTCGTGGCGCGGCATCAGGCCCAACTGAATGTCGATGTTGGCCAAGCCCAGGTCGCCGTCGAACAGCAGGACACGCCGGTTGCGCCGCGCCAACGCGTGGCTGAGGGTGATGGCGAACCACGTCTTGCCGACGCCACCCTTGCCGGAGGCAATGGCCATGACGTTCTGGGCGGCCTCCTGGGGCACGGCGCGTGGAGCCATGGTGGGATCAAGCGTGGTCATCGGGCTGCCTCGGTGGCGGAGGGCGACAGGGACTCGGGTGTTTCGGCCGCCGTCTCGGATGGGTCCTCGGGCGCCCCTCCCTCGTGCGGGCGCATGGGCAGGATCAGCTTGGCCAGGGACAACGGATTGATCGGAACCAGCCCATTGGCCACGTGCGGGCTGATGGTGACTTCGCTGAACATCAGTTGCCCGTGATCGGCGGCCGCCAGGATGCCGCCCAGGCGCCGGGCCATGTCCAGCCGTGTGGCCAGAAGCCGTGTCGCGCCGACCCGGGCGAAGCTCTCGCCGGCCTCGGCGCCTTCCATGGGGTCGATGCCGGCGGCCAGCACAAGGATGGGCTCGACGTCGGCGGCCTCGATCAACTCTCGCAGGTATTCGATGTCGTGGCGGGAAAACGGATTCACGCCCGGACTGTCGATGAACACGAGATCATGCAGCCCGATCCCTTCCTCCACAAGATGGCGCAACGACTCGGGGCCGCGCGCCCGCTTGAGGTCGACTTCAAGGATGCGCGTGAAGGCGGCGAGCTGGGCCAGGGCACCGGCGCGCACGGAATCGGCGCTGATGACGCCGACGGGGCGGCCGCCAAGGCGGGCGCGCGCGGCCAGTTTGGCGACGGCGATGGTCTTGCCCACGCCGGGCGGGCCGATGACCAGGAAGGGGCGCGGAGACTTGCGTTCCGGCAGCGGCGCGAAGGCGAACGTGTCGCCCAGGGCATTGGCGCAGGCCGACAGGCCGTCCTCGGCCACGGCCTCGTGCACGCGCGCCAGCAGCCGTTCCGTCAGGCGGGCCGGCGCACCATGGTACGACAGGGCGGAACTGACCTCCTGCACCCGGGCGTCGTTGGCCAGTTCTTCCAGGCCCTCGGTGGACTCGGCGTGCAGCGCGGCCCGCAGGTCGCCGTCCTGGTCCGGCTCCTCGACGGCGGCCGTGATGCGGATGGCGCCGTCGCCCGCCGCCCGCTGGGTCGAGACGATGATGGCATCGTCCCCCAGTTCCTGGCGGATCAGGGCCATGGCCTCCGCCATGCTGGGCGCGGAGTAACACTTCAACCGCATGGGCCGGCGGTTCCCTCGTTTCCCGGCCGGCATATGATGCGGGCGACACCACTCATGAATTGTGCCCCAGTCCGCGGGCGGGACCAGTCGGCCGGATCCCCCACCTGCCGCGACTGTACGCAGGTGTCCCTTAAATCTGTCCTAACGGGAGCCGGCGGGACGCCTAAATCTGACCCAGCGTCTTGATCCGCGCCTTGGGGTGGATCTCGTTTTGGGACATGACCACCGTCAGCGGCCGGAAGCGTTCGACGATCGAGCGCACGTAGGGGCGGACGCCGGGGCTGGTCAGCAGCACCGGCGCCTCGCCCTGCATGGCGAACCGCTCAAAGGTCTGGCGTACGGTCACGATGAATTCTTGCAGGCGCGACGGGGCCATGGACAGTTGGCGGTCGTCGCCCTGGCCCACCAGCGACTGGGCGAACTCCTGCTCCCATTCGCTGGTCAGGGTGACCAGCGGCACGACGCCCTCGCCGTTGACGTTGGCATCGCAAAGCTGGCGGGCCAGCCGCGCCCGGACGTGTTCGGTGACCATCAGGACATTGCGGGTCGATGCGGTGGCCTCGCTGATGCCCTCCAGGATGGTCGGCAGATCGCGGATCGACACCCGCTCGTTCAGCAGGTTCTGCAGCACGCGCTGCACACCGCTGGACGAGATCTGGTTGGGGATCAGGTCGGCGATGAGCTTCTGATGGTCCTTGTCCAGTTCGCCGAGCAGTTTCTGTGTCTCGGCGAAGGACAACAGATCGGCCATGTTGTCCTTGACCACCTCGGTCAGGTGGGTGGTGACCACGGTGGGCGGATCGACCACCGTATAGCCCCGGAACATGGCCTCCTCGCGGTTGGAGGCGTCCGACCAGACGGCCGGCAGGCCGAAGGTGGGCTCGGTCGTCTTCTCGCCCGGCAGGGTGATCTCCTCGCCGCGCGGGTCCATGACCAGCAACATGTTGGGGCGCAGGTCGCCGCGTCCCGATTCCACTTCCTTGACGTAGATCACATAGGTATTGGCGCCGAGCTGCATGTTGTCCTGGATGCGCACCGACGGCATGATAAAGCCCATCTCCATGGCCAGGGAGCGCCGCAGCGCCTTGATCTGGTCGGTCAGGCGCGATGAACTCGGGCTGTTGATCATGGACAGCAGGCCGTAGCCCAGTTCCAGGCGCACCAGATCGATCCTGAGCGCCGTCGAGATCGGCTCCTCGGCCACCGGGGCCGGCGCGGCGTCGGCCGGCGCCGTGGCGACGGCCTCGGCGAGCTTGCGTTGTTGCTGGGACAGATACAGGGCGCTGGCGCCCGCCGCCAGCCCCAGCAGGGTAAACGGCAGGAACGGCGTGCCCGGCAGCAGGGCCAGCGCCAGCGCCAGCACGGCACTCATGCCGAGCGCGCTGGGGTAGGCCTTGAACTGGGTCAGCAGGGTGGTCTCGGCGCTGTCCTTCAGGCCGCCCTTGGCGACCATCAGGCCGGCGCCCACCGAGACGATCAGGGCCGGGATCTGCGACACCAGGCCGTCGCCCACGGTCAGGCGCGTGTAGACGTCGGCGGCCTCGCCGAAGCTCAGGCCGCCCTGCACCATGCCGATGACCATGCCGCCGATGATGTTGATCATCGTGATCAGGATGCCGGCGATGGCGTCGCCGCGCACGAACTTCGAGGCGCCGTCCATGGCGCCGAAGAAGTCGGCCTCCTTTTGCATTTCCTCGCGCCGCGCCCGGGCCTCGTCCTCGGTGATCAGGCCGCTGGACAGGTCGGCGTCGATCGCCATCTGCTTGCCCGGCATGGCATCCAGGGTGAAGCGGGCCGACACCTCGGCGATACGTGTGGCGCCCTTGGTGATGACCATGAAGTTGACCAGCACCAGGATGGCGAAGACGATGACGCCGATGACGAAGTTGCCGCCCATGATGAAGCCGCCGAAGGCCTCGATCACCTGGCCGGCGGCGTCTGTTCCCTCGTGGCCGTTGGCCAGGATCAGGCGTGTCGAGGCCAGGTTGAGCGCCAGTCGCAACAACGTGGCGATCAGCAGCACCATGGGGAACGAGTTGAACTCCATGGACTTGCGCACGTAGATCACGGTCATCAGCACCAGCGTCGAGAACGTCAGCGACAACGCCAGCATGATGTCCAGCATCCACGGCGGCATGGGCAGGATAAGCACCACCAGGATGGCGATGATGCCCAGGGCCAGCCCGATCTCGCCCCTGGGGATGAGGTCCTGGAGTCGGCCGAACGTTCCGGCCAGGGTGCCGCCACCACCGCCGGCCTGTCCCTCGGGGACGCCGGCGGACTCGCCCTGGGCCACCATGGCCCGCCCCTGTCCGCCTGTCTGCTCGGCCATCGCCGTTGTCTTCCGTGCTCGTGTGTCAGGTCTTGGGTCCGGTCCGCCTACGCGGCCGGCTCAGGTTCGCGTCAAAGCCGCCCTGGCAGGACCGGCGGGTCGTCCGCCGTCGCCGCCACGCCGACGCCGGGTGACGGCACCGCCACGCCCTCGTCGGAATACTGGCGCAGCTTGTTGCGCAGGGTACGAATGGAGATGCCCAGGATGGTGGCCGCGTGCGTGCGGTTGCCCAGGCAGTGGCGCAGGGTGTCGATGATCAGGTCGCGTTCCACGTCGGCGACGGTGCGCCCCACCAGGGCGCCGGTGCCGCCAGGCCCGGCGCCGCCGTTGCCGGAGGCCGCGCCGGCGGGGTCCGGAGCCGGGCCACCCTCGATCAACACCGCCTCCGGGCCGATCTCGTCGCCGTGGGCGAGCAGCACGGCGCGGTGCAGGGTGTTTTCCAACTCGCGCACGTTGCCGGGCCAGGCGTGGGCGCGCAGCATGGCGAGGGCGGCGCTGGACAGCGGCCGCTCGGCGAGATGGTTGGCCTGGGCGTACTTGCGGGCGAAGTGGCGGGCCAGCAGGTCGATGTCCTGCGGGCGCTGGCGCAGCGGCGGCAGCGGCAGGGTGATGACGTTGAGACGGAAGAACAGGTCCTCGCGGAAACGGCCGGCGGCCACTTCGGCCTTCAGGTCGCGGTTGGAGGTGGCGACGATGCGGGTGTCGACGCGGACCGGCTGCTTGCCGCCGATGCGGTCGATCTCGCGTTCCTGCAGCACGCGCAGCAGCTTGGCCTGCAGGCGCACGTCCATTTCCGAGATTTCGTCGAGCAACAGCGTGCCGCCGCTGGCCTCCTCGAACTTGCCGATGCGTCGGGCCACGGCGCCGGTGAAGGCGCCCTTCTCATGCCCGAACAACTCGCTTTCCAGCAGGGCCTCGGGGATGGCGGCGCAGTTGACGGCGATGAACGGACCGTCGGCCCGGCGGCTGCCCCGGTGCAGGTGGCGGGCGATCAGTTCCTTGCCGGTGCCGGACTCCCCGGTCACCATCACGCTGGCGTCGCTGGGGGCCACCTGCTCGGCCATCGTCACCACCCGGGCCATGGCCGGATCGCGGAACACCAGGGCGTGGCGGTCCTGGGCCACGGCCTGCAGAACGGCGGCGATCAGTTCCGGGTCCGGCGGCAGGGGAATGAACTCCTTGGCGCCGGCCTTGATGGCCCGCACCGCCGCCTTGGAATCGCTTTCCACGCCGTAGGCGACGACCGGCGCGACGATGTGCTCGGCCGCCATGCCGTCGATCAGCGCGGCGACATCAAAGCGGCCGTCGATCATCACCAGGTCGGCGCCGCGCCCGGCGCGCAACGCCTGGAGCGCGGCCGCCACGTCGTTGGCCTGGGCCACCTTGGCGCCGCGCTGCACGGCGATGCGCGCGGCCGCGCCGACCTGACCCTCCATGGATCCGACGATCAGCACGCGCATGGCCGGGCCTCCCCCCAAACGTCGTCGCCGGGGTGCTGTTCGGGCACGAGCGGGTGGCGCGGACGGATCCGGTCAGACATGGAGGCGGCGGACTCGCTGATGGGGCGGCAGAACGCTGTTCAGCAGCATCTCTAGCCGCCGGGGGTTTTCCTTGCGGGCGATGGACAGCACGCCCAGGACGTAGACGTGGCGCACCAGGTGTTCCTCGGTGGCGTTGCGCTCCAGCTTGCTGGCCAGGGGGGAGAAGACCACGTTGGACAGGATGGCGCCGTAAAAGGTGGTCAGCACCGCCACGGCCATGCTGGGGCCGATGCGCTCCGGCGCGTCGAGATTGCCGAGAAGTTGCACCAGCCCGATCAGGGTGCCGATCAGGCCCATGGCCGGCGAGACCTCGGCGGCGCGCCGCAGCACGCCGACGGCACGCGCGTGACGGGCGGCGGTGGCGTCCATTTCCTGGCGCAGCATGGCCTCGACCTCGTCCTCGGCGACGCCGTCGATGACCAGCCCCAGACCCTTGTTGAGGAAGGGTTCGTCCGCCGTGCTGTCCAGGGGCGCGCCCTGCATCTTCAGCAGGCCCTTGGCGCGGGCCGTCTCGGCCAGGTCGAGCATCCGCTCGGCGGCGTCGCCGGCGTCGATGCGCGGGTGCTGGACGGTGCGGGGCAGGACGGCGATGGTGCCCGCCACTTCCTTGAAGGTGAAGGCGGCCAGGGTCACCGCGAGGGTGCCCAAAACGACGATCAGAAGGCCGGGAAGGTTCAGGAACGACCCGGGCGAGCCGCCCAGCAACAGCGCCAGGACGATCAGGACCAGGGCGCCGCCGATTCCCACCACCGTCGCCATGTCCACGCCGGCGTGGTCGGCGGTGGCGGCGGTGGCGGCGCGGGGTCGCTCGAACAGGAAATCGCTGTCGCGCATCGCGTCTCAGCCCCGGTCCGTCTTGATGATCTCGGTCATGGTCACGCCCAGGCGCTCCTCGACCACCACCACCTCGCCGCGCGCCACCAGGCGGTTGTTGACGTAGATGTCGATGGCCTCGCCGACCTTGCGGTCCAGTTCGACCACCGCGCCTCGGCCCAGCTTGAGCAGTTGGTTGACCTGCATGTGCGACTTGCCGAGCACGGCCGAGACCTGCACCGGAATGTCGTACACCGCTTCCAGGTCAGAGGCGGAGCGGGGACGGTCCGGGACGTGCGTGCTGGCCTCGTCGGCCGGGCCACCGGAATCGACGGGCCGTTGCGGCTCGTCCAGTTCATCAAGGTTGAAGTCCGTCTCGTCGGCCATGGTGTCCAAATCTCCCTATGCGCGGTGCGCCGCGCGCTCATGCGTCGTCCGTGACCGCGCCGTCCGTGACCGCGCCCCTGTGTTTGGGTGGCACCTCAAGGGGAGGCGCCAGGTCCGCATTCGGTTTCGTCGTCGGATGCGGGTCCGGGTTCGGCTCCGAGGCCTCCGGGGCCGGCGGCACCGTCTCCCCGAGCTGGCGTTCCACGGCGGCCTCGATCTCCGACCAAGAGCGGGCCGTATCCCGCTCGATACCGCCATCGCCCCATTCCAGACGGCAGTCGGCGCGGTCCAGCGCGTTGTCGGGCCGCACCACGATGCGCCCCTCGTAGCCGCTGGAGGCCTGCAGGTCGCGCACCGCCTCGCGGACGGTTTCGGCGATGGCGCCATGAACCCGCACCACCAGCCGGGGCTGGTCGGCCAACTCGGGCATGATGGTGGAGACGAGGTGTTCGATCTCCTCGGCGGCCGTCCGTTCGCCCGTGGCCGGCAGGATGCGCCGGGTGATGACCAGGGCCAGCCGGATGGCCTGCTGTTCCAGGCGCGCGTTGTGGGCGCGCTGGGCCTCGTCCATGCGGTTGATCGCCTCGGCGATGGCCTTCACCGCCAGCGCGTGCGCGTGGGTGTCGGTCTTGGCGGCCTCTTCCAGCGCCTCGGTGTGACCCCTGATGTAGCCTTCCTCGCGGGCGGCCTCCACCTGAGCCTCGGTGTACATGTTCGGCGGCGGCGTGGCCGGCTCGTCGGAGCTGCGCCGGCGGCGGTCCAGGCCGGAATACTCACCGGTCTCGCTGTCGTTGCTCGCCGCCGCCGGCTTGCCGGGGTTCTCGTCGGCGCGCGCCTTCGCGAGGGACGCCGACGCGCGTCGACGGCCGAAATTCGGCTCGTCGAACGACCGGTCGAACAGAAACTTCTCCACCGAGACCATTGCGGGGCGGCTCCATCAGGCGCGGGGTCTCCGTGCCGTGACGGAGACGGGGTGGGACCGGCGGCTCCGGTCAGTACACGAGTTCGTCGTCTTCCTTGCCCTCGGAGATGACGATCTGGCCGGTGTTGGCGAGTTCCTTGGCCAGGGCGACGATGCCGTTCTGTGCCTCGTCCACCTCGCGCACGCGAACCGGCCCCATGGCGTCCATGTCCTCGCGCAGCATCTTGCCGGCGCGTTCCGACATGTTCTTGAAGAACAGGTCCTTGATGTTGTCCGAGGCCCCCTTGAGGGCGAGGCCCAGCTTGTCCTTCTCCACGTGGCGCAGCAGCACCTGCACACCCTGGGCGTCGAGGCGCACCAGATCCTCGAAGGTGAACATGAGCTGCTTGATGCGCTCGGCGGATTCGCGGTTGCGTTCCTCCAGGGCGGTGACGAACCGGTTTTCGGTGTTGCGGTCGAGGCTGTTGAAGATCTCGGCCATCATCTCGTGGGCGTCGCGGCGCGCCGTGCGGGCCAGGTTGGACATGAATTCCGTCCTCAAGGTCTTTTCCACGCCGTCGAGAACCTCTTTCTGCACCGCTTCCATGTGCAGCATCCGCATCACCACTTCCATGGCGAAGTTCTCGGGCAGCAGCGCCATGACGCGGGCGGCGTGATCCGATTTGATCTTGGACAGCACAACGGCGACCGTCTGCGGGTACTCGTTCTTCAGGTAGTTCGCCAGGACCTGCTCGCTGACATTGCCCAGCTTGTCCCACATGGTGCGGCCGGCCGGACCCCGGATCTCCTCCATGATCGCCTCGACGCGATCCTTGGGCAGGGAGCGCATCAGCAGCCGTTCGGTGGTGTCGAACGAGCCGACCAGGGAGCCGGTGTTGGAAATGGCGTCGGCGAATTCGACGAACAGCCGCTCGACGAGGTTGGAACTGATGGTGCCCAGGCTGGACATCACCTGCGACAACTCGCGGATTTCCTCGTCGTCCATCATGGCGAACAGCTTGGTCGAGTATTCCTCGCCCAGCGACAACATCATGATGCCGGCCTTCTGGGGTCCGGTGAGGCTGCGATAGTCTTCCTTGACACGACCCACGGTCAAATCTCCCTGAAATACGGCGTGCCGTCAGCTTTCTTGGTAAAGCCAGGTGCGAATGATGCTCAGGGCTTCTTCCGGATGCTTGTCGACGATTTCGCCGATCTTGCGCAGGCTGGAGGCTTTCACCCGGCCCTCGACCTTCTCGATGTCGATCAGTTCCTCGGTGTCCTCGAAGTCGTCGTCGCCCAGGCCAATGGGCACCGGCGCGGTGGCCGGGCCGGGAAGTTGCGGGGCGCCGGCCGCCTCGGCCGACAGCAGACCGGTGGCGCCGCCGTCGGCACCCGATGGCAGGCTCTCGAACGCCCGCGTGACCAGCGGACGCACGACCAGCAGGATGACCAGGATGGCGACGAGGGCCACGCCCAGGCCCTCGGCCATGCGCATGATTTCGTCCTTGGTGAAGCCCATGAACATCCAGGGCTCTTCCTCGGCGAACAGGGCGTCGAGGTCGGCGAAGCGCATGTTGATGACTTCGATCTGATCGCCGCGCGTCGCGTCATAGCCGATGGCCGAGCGCACCAGGGACGCAATCTGCTCCATTTCCGCGTCCGGCCGCGGCTCGTAGGTGGGCTGGCCGTCGGGGCTGGTGCCCCGCACACCGTCCACCAGCACGGCGACGCTGAGCCGGTCGATGACGCCGGCCTCGCGCACCTGGTTGGTGACCCGGCGCGAGATCTCGTAGTTGACCGTTTCCTCGGTGCGGTTCTCGGTGGTCGAGGTGGTGGCGCCACCCCCGGTTTCCTGGAACTCGCCCTCCGGCAGGTTGGTGCCGACGGTGACCGGCGGCGGCTCGCTGTCGGTGCTTTCGTAGTTCTCTTCGACGGTCACAGTGGAGCGGGCCACCTGCTGGTCCGGGTCGTAGATCTCTTCGTTGGTGACCACGCGGTCGAAGTTCATGTCGGCGTGGACCTCGGCCCGCACCGTGTCAGGCCCCAGGGTGCGACCCAGCAGGTCCTCGATGGACCGCGCGAGGCGTTGTTCCTGGTCGCGCCGTGCCTCCTCGCGGGTCAGGGCGGCGAGGCTGCCGTCCTCGTCCATGCCCCGGGTCAGCATCTTGCCGCGCTCGTCGATGATCGACACCCGGTCGGTGCCCATCTGCGGCACGGCGGCGGCGATCAGGTTCTGGATGGCCACCACCTGCCCGGCTTCCAGCCGGCCGCGCCCCATGGACACCATGACCGACGCGGAGGGCTCGTTGGTCTCGCGCGTGAACACCTCACGCTTGGGCAGAACCAGATGGACGCGGGCGTTACGGACGCCGTCGATGGCGCGGATGGTGCGCGCCAGTTCGCCTTCCAGCGCCCGCACGAGGTTGACGTTCTGGATGAAGTTGGTCGAGCCCAACATGCTGGTCTCGTCGAACACCTCATAGCCCACCGAGGCGCCGCCGCCGACCGCCAGTTCGGCGGTCTGCAGGCGCATCCGGTCGCGCTGCTCGGTCGGGACACGGACCTCGGTGCCGTTGGCGGCGAGCTGGTAGGGGATGTTCTGCTCCTCCAGGCTCTGCACGATGGCCTGGGCATCCGCCGGATTGAGGCCGCTGTAGAGCAGCTCGTACTGGGGCGTGGCGAAGCGCGTGACGAAGAAGATGACAAGGCCGATCAGGGCCACCACCACACCTGCCATGGCGGCAAGGCGGGCGGGGCCCAGATTGCGCATCTGATCCATGAAGCCGCTCAAGGCATGGCCCCTCTGATCGATTGGCCCGGGCGGCGGGCCGTGGCGGTGGGTCGGAGCAAGTGGGACAAGGTCTGCCGCGCCCCAACCGACGGGCCGGAAGACCGGACAACACCCTGTGACGGTCGCCCTTGAACCATCGTCAGGCTAGCGACCGGCGGTTAAAGAACTCCTTACCGGTAGGCAGATGTTGCCGGTGGCATTTCGCCCTCTCGCCTCGTGGCGTGTGGCGTGATACCCAGTCCCCCGATCGAGAAAGCGACCGCGCGAGGGAGCCCACGCCATGCCCACCCGCTCAGGCCCCATCGTCATTCTCACCGGCGCCGGCATTTCAAAAGAATCCGGCCTGGACACGTTTCGCTGCGCCGGCGGCATCTGGACCCAGGTGAGCCTGGAGGATGTGGCGACACCGGAGGGGTTCGCCCGCGATCCGGTGCGCGTGCAGGCGTTCTATAACGACCGCCGGCGCGGTCTGTTGACCGACAACATCCGGCCCAACGCCGCGCACGAGGCCCTGGCCCGGCTGGAGCGTGACTGGGACGACGAGGTGCTGCTGGTCACGCAGAACATCGACAATCTGCACGAACGCGGCGGCTCGACGAACATCCTGCACATGCACGGCGAGTTGCTCAAGGTCCGGTGCGAGCACTGCGGCGGTGTGCACGAATGGCACACCGATCTCGGCGCCGACGACATCTGTCCGGCGTGTGGCACGGCCGGCCTGATGCGCCCGCATGTGGTCTGGTTCGGCGAGATCCCGCTGGGCATGGAGCGGATCGCCGACGCTCTGGACCGCTGTGCTCTGTTCATGTCCGTCGGCACCAGCGGCACCGTCTATCCCGCCGCCGGCTTCGTCGCCGAGGTGGTCCGGTTCGGCCGCGCGCACACCGTCGAACTGAACATGGAGGCCAGCCACGGCGCCACGCTGTTCCGCGAGGCCATCCAGGGTCCGGCGACCGCGCTTGTGCCGGCGTATGTGGACCGCCTTCTGAACGAGGGGATTCCGGGGTAGGGCGACGTGCCGACCCTTGACGAGACCGTGGCGGCGGCGCGCGCCTGTGCGCTGTGCGCGGCGCATCTGCCGCTGGGGCCGCGCCCGGTGCTGCGGGCGCGCGAGACGGCGCGGGTGCTGATCATCGGCCAGGCGCCTGGAACGAAGGTGCACGCCACCGGCCTGCCCTGGAACGACCCCTCGGGCGATCGGTTGCGCAACTGGATGGGGGTCGACCGCGAGACCTTCTACGACGATCGCCGGATCGCCATTGTCCCCATGGGCCTGTGCTACCCGGGCCGCCTGCCACGTGGCGGCGACGCGCCGCCCCGGCCCGAATGCGCGCCGACGTGGCACCCGCCGTTGCTGGCCGGACTGCCGGACGTGGCCTTGACCCTGCTGGTGGGGCAGTACGCCCAGGTACGCTATCTGGGCGAAGGGCGCGGCCGCACCCTGACCGAGACCGTGCGCGCCTTCCCCACCACGCTTGAACACGGCCTGCTGCCACTGCCGCACCCAAGCTGGCGCAATACCGCCTGGCTGCGCCGCCATCCCTGGTTCGAGGTCGAGTTGCTGCCGGTGCTGCGAGACCGTTTGGCGACGCTGCTCGAACGGCCTTGACGGCGGTGGCGTGTGGCAGCTTCACTTGCGGTGACAACGATTCGTCGGCCGGCCGGCGCGACTGCGCCGGCGCGGCGAAGCCGCGGAGCCGCGCGCCCCAAAGGGGCGCTGCGGCGAGAAAAACAAAAAACGCAACAAAGCCGGCTGGGCGTCGTGAAGACCGGACGAGTCGACTCTATCATCGCCGGGTATGACAGAGCCGGCAGGCCCGCAGAGTGGAAGCACAGCGTCCACCGCCACCCTCGCGTCGGACCATACCGAGAAACGACGTGGAGACTGCCGTAAGGGGCGCTGCAGTCGTTTTGTCTTAATGGCTTAGCTTTGTTGATAAATCAGATGGCTTAATCTTACTGAGTCACAAACTCGCACCCTTCAGGTGTTTTTGACGCGATATGCTGTTATAAGGTGAAAAATCCACGCTGCATGATGGGGTTGGCGATGGATCTTGCCTGGACTGACGGAGACAGTGAAGCGCGCTTCGCCGCGGTTCGTGTCCGCCCCGCCCAGGGCGATGCGCGACGCGGCGAGGCCCGGCCCGAGGAATGGCTGCTCATCGAATGGCCGCCCGAGGCCAAGGAGCCC
>Ga0207419_1000221_pt1 | contig 47134 bp, 40 predicted proteins | sample ElkSloMetagenome_4_FD_184723 | JGI IMG/M metagenome (GOLD analysis project Ga0207419, IMG submission 184723) | Hot spring microbial communities from Elkhorn Slough, Monterey Bay, USA - MD2A (version 2) | ecosystem: Environmental > Aquatic > Marine > Intertidal zone > Estuary: Microbial mat ...
GGTAAACTGGGTGGAGTAATGAAATAGTAATCGCCATGTTCAAAAAAAGATCTTGGTTAGCAAGTCTTCTGGTTACATTAAGTTTACTCTAACAACTTAGATAAATACAAACAATATTAATAACAGACCTGATAAATGGAGTGTTAAAGGCATATGTCAAAATCTGATAATTTATATACCGATGATAATCCTGAAACCACCGTTGCCGGACTAGGATTTAAAAACAAAGAAAAAGCAATTGAAAGTGTGCAAAAGCTCGAGCAGTACATCAATAAAAACAAAATTAGTCGATCGCACGCCTTGCAAGCTGCCGTGAGTATGGAACAACGCAGTAAACATCATCCCCACCAAAATGAAAATATGAAAGAAGCCGAAGCAGTTTTCCGAAAATTTATTGAAAAATTAAAATCATAAAGACTGGCATATTATATATCGATGCAGACACTTTTACATTATTTTCTCCATTTAATTTTTCCAATGATGCTGGCTTATATATGTTTTCGTAAGAAGTGGCTTAGCGTTTATTTAATACTACTGGCGACTATGCTGGTGGATTTGGATCATCTGCTGGCCGATCCAATCTTCAAGGCCGATCGCTGTAGTATTCATTTACATCCTTTACACTCTTACTTTGCCATAGCTATTTATATCTTCTTGTTATTTTTAAAAAAACCTTTTAATATCATCGGTTTGGGCCTTTTGCTACATATGTGCACTGATTTAATTGACTGCCTGTTTACCTACTCACAATGCAGGAGCTGCTTAACGGATGCACCCGCCTTACCTCTACTTCAGGCAATGGGCCAGGCCTTGGGAATTTAACTATATTGACTAAAAAAATTTCCTTATTATTATTAAATTTAGCGGCAGTAGTACAACCAATGATGAAAGTTTAGATGCGGTTAATATTTTTAGTTATCTTATATATTTTGCCAATATCGGTCACAAGTCAGGCCTTAGGCCAAACTATCGAGGGAGTAGTAAAAGATGCTGAAACAGGTGATTCAATTCCTTTTGCTCACATTACCGGCAATGAGGGTAAAGGAACGGTTAGTAATCAATCGGGTGATTTTCTATTGGAAAAAATTGCCGACGGTAGTACAATAGTGGTGTCTCACATTGGCTACCGAACCAAGCAATTGGAGGTTGCAGATACTAGTAAAATGGAGATTTTACTGGAGCCTAACGTGATTGTATTGGCCGAAGTTACCCTGATTGATGATTCCATTGCCCGCGCGATTGCCAGTGAAGTAATGGCCTCACTGGCTAAATGTAAAAATGAATATGGCAAAGCATTTTACCGGCAAATTGGCACCCACGATACTATTTACACTTCATTTGCTGAAGGATTTTACGATTTAGCCTACAGCTGCAGCGGAGTGGAGCTGGTCAATTTAAAACAAGCCAGGTTTGCCTACAAAAAATCAGATACCATTCCTTTTTTTCGTTATGCTAATTTCGATTATCTCTCCATCGGTATGAATCTATACGGAAGTAATCAGGAGCCAGATATCAATGCTATGGCCAAACCATTTAGTCTGGCTTACTTCAAAGATTATGAGTTCAAGTTACATAGACAATGGGCAACCAATGGCGACACTCTGGTGGAAGTTCAATTTTACCCGGGGGTGAAGCTCAGACCGGTGTCATCTTTACAGGGAAGTTTTATTTACAATTGTACCCGCGCCCAACTTTTGCAGCAAAAGTTAACCATACTTCACTCCCTCGGTGCCGATAACATTGAAATAAAATCTAAGGATGAAAACAGGAACGATGAAGTGGAGATGCTAAATCCAAAATACCGGTGGGAAGTTTTTTATGCAGAAAACACTAATTTAATTAATCATTTACTTGTAGATTTTTCCTACGAATATAGTCTGAATGGAAAAATATTTCCCTGTAGTGTATATTCTCATTTTACTATTTACGAAAAATTGAATAAAAAGCCACGCCGATTAGCGGAAGCCAAAGTAACCGATCATTATTCTCTACAAAATGCGAAATACAGACCACGATATTGGCGTGATAATCCGGTGGTTAAACGAACCCAAGAAGAAGAAATCATAATTAATACCTTTGAGAAAGAGAATGCATTTGGCAGTTATTTTAAATGATGGCCAATAAAATGGCCATCGATCATTTGAAGTATTCGTACCACTTTCTAGTGTTGGTGGCTTATTAAATATTTTTGTACAGTAGCTAGCTCAGCTTCCTTAAACACTCTTTATCACTACCGCAATAGACACACTGCCTTCTTAAAACACCATCATTCTTTCTCGATTTCGCGTTTTTCTATTCTTACCGAGGTGCTGGTAGGTCGTATTTCTTTGCCGTAACGATTGGCGTATACTTTAGTAAAAATGCCACCGATCATCACGATAATGGAGGAATAAAACACCCACACCAGGATACCCACCAGGGAGCCAGCCGCGTCATACGCATTGGTTATTTGCATATTGTTGAGCAAAATACCGATTATGTATTTTCCGATAGTGAAAAGAATAGCAGTAGAAAAGGAGCCCACCAAAGCATCGCGCCATTTAATTTTGGCATCGGGTAATACCTTGAATAATAAAGTAAAAATAAGCATGGTCACGCTAAAAGATAACACGAAGTTGGCGATAGTCATAATTTCGGAAGTAACCGAGCTAAATATGCTATCGATTGCATTTTGAAAAAAGCCAAAAACTGCATCTTTAATCAGAAACACCAGCATAAGGAAGCCCAAAACAACTATTAAACCGAAAGAAAGTGCCCTGTCTTTCAAGAATTTTAAAAATCCCTTTTTAGGTTTTGGCTTTACCTCCCAGATATTGTTAAGGCCCTGCTGAATAAAGTTAAAAACTGCAGTGGCACTAATAAAAAGGATAATGATACTGGTTAAGGTATTTAAAAAACCCTGTTCCGATAGCAGTGCGGCTTGCAAAAGCGATTCAATTTGTTCAGAGCTTTTTTGACCGATCAGGTCATCAATCTGATCAGACAAGGTTTCTTGTATTGCACTTTGCTCTATGCTGGGAATTTGTTCTAAAATAGACACTATAATAAATAGAATAGAAGGCATTGAAAAAATAGTGAAAAAAGCAATGGCAGCGCTATATACCACCGGATCATTGGCAGTAAAATCTTGATATACTCCTATTATTACCTTTTTTGTAGTTTGAAAAAATTGTTTCATTAGCTATTTGTGTTTTCCGTTTTTCTTTGTTCTTTATCTGATTCTAAAGTTTTCTTTTCCAGTATTTTTTGTTCGTCTACTGCACGCTTGTGCTGAATGGAACCGTGTACGCCTTTTTTACGCTCATCAAGGTCTTCGAAAGATGCATGACGGCCATAAAGTATTAATAAATCACCAGCCAAAATTTCTGTTTCACCGGATGGTACACCAATGTAATGCCCGTTTTTTCTCTTAATACCAAGCACGTTAATACCTTCATCTCGCAGAGACAAATTTTTCAGATTTTGGTTAGCAATCCAATCTTGTTTCTCCACCATCAGTTCCGATATGGCATATTCTTCAGAAAGGTGTAACAGCCCGGCATAGTCACGCACGTTGAGCTTCGTATAACGTTTCAGCATTTTGCTAATGATACGTGACAATTGTTTATCTACAATATTGCTGGAACTGAGCAGTAACAATATTATCACACTACCACCCAGTACCAGTAGCCGGATGGTGAGATCAATTTTGTCAGGTCCGGTATCAACAAAAGTTACTATTAAGGAAGCAATCACCGAGATAATACCCGCGTTACCAAGTAGCATTAATGTCATGATGATGCGCCGGCGTACAGGATGATTTACCAATTTTTCGGCTTCACCGGTGGTAAACCCTACGCCAGTAAAGGCAGATCTGGCCTGAAACCTCGCCAGCTGTTTACTTAATCCGGTATGCATAAGTGCAATGGTTGCAATACGTGTAAAAAGAATAGAAATAGTAATAATGATAATTACCGCTATTACTGAAGTCATAAATTGAAGTTTATAATGTAACTCGTGTACCTGCAGGTTGTTGTCAATGGCTACCACAGCAGCCCGCAGTGCAGATACAACAAATCTATTAAGCTATAGTTGAATTTTAAATTCTCAATTTTAAAAAATAATTTTTTTATGGAAAGTAAAATATTTACCAGTGAATTTTGGGTAGAGGCAGGAAATCAAATGATTGATTGGAGCGTAGCCAACGTACCCGGAATAATCCTAGTTATCATTTTTGGATTAATTGCTACTAAGTTTCTGAATTTTTTACTTAAAAAACTCAGGGCAGTAATTACTAAAAGACTTAGAAAAGAGGAAAATGCTTTTGAAAGTGAAAAGCGGGCCGAGACCTTATTAGGTATTCTGAAAGGTGTAGGTAAATTGGTGATCTGGACAATGGTGATTATTATCATTCTCAAGAAGCTGACCATTGATATTGGCCCCTTGCTCGCGGGTGTTGGAATTGTGGGTTTAGCGGTAGGTTTTGGTGCCCAGGAACTGGTACGAGATATCATCACCGGATTTTTTATTTTATTAGAAAACCAAATACGTCAAGGTGATATAGCAATACTTAACAGCACTGGCGGATTGGTAGAAAATATTGGCTTGCGTACCATAACACTGCGCGATTTTAGTGGGGTAGTGCATGTATTTCAAAATGGTAAGATAAACACGGTAAGTAACATGACCAAAGAATGGTCGGCCATGGTATTTGATATTGGGGTAGCGTACAAAGAAAATACGGATAGCGTTTCAGCAATTATAAAACAAGTAGGGGATGAATTGCAGGCAGATGAAAAGTTTAAAGAAAAAATTCTAGAACCAATAGAAATATTTGGTGTGGATAGTTTTGCTGACAGCGCGGTAGTAATTAAAGCTCGATTAAAAACCAAACCTGTTGAACAGTGGACTGTAGGACGTGAATTTCGGGGCAGGCTTAAAAAAGCTTTTGATGCCAATGGTATAGAAATTCCATTCCCGCATCGTACACTTTATTGGGGAGAGGAGATTAAACCCTTGCAAATAACCAAATCGGAAAAAGCCTCTTAAAATATAATTCGTATGGCAGGAAAAGTAAGCAGCTATTGATACAATATAGTTGCTTTTTTTATTAACAAACGATTTTGCACATTTATAAGAATTTATTTAATTTAGCCTGCTTTGTGATATTGTAATGTAAAGTACATTAAATCTTATAATTATTGTTAATCCAAACTATAACTATTATGAAAAAAATCTTGATACTCTTCTTTTTGAGTTTTTTTAGCTATTCAACCTTTGCTCAGGTACAATGGCTTGCCGATTATGAATTAGCAAAATCTGTAGCCAAAGAAAAAGATCAATTGATACTAATGGACTTTTGGGCTGTATGGTGTGGGCCATGTAAAACAATGGAACGCGAGTTATGGACTAGTCCTGAACTGGGCGATTTAGCCCATAAGGTAGTACCTCTAAAGGTTAATGTAGACAATGAAAGTCAATTGGCTAGTTTCTATAGAGCTACTTCTATCCCGAAAATAATACTGGTAACCCCTACAGGAGAAACATTATGGGAACAAACAGGCTATTCGTCATCTTTAGCAAACCGCTATATCGAAACATTAAATCAAATACCTGATAACCTGAAAGGAATTAGTAATTATTTAGCTGAAGCCGATGATTTTAATGAAGATGTCTATGTTACTATCGGTAAAAAGTTTCAGGCTATAGGTTTTGAAACTGGTGATTATTTAAATGATGTATTTTTAAGTCAAAGCGATCATTATTTTAAAAAAGTAAGTAAGAAAAGTGAAGATGAAAAATTAATTGCCATGGCTGAGTTGGGCCAATTGATCAATGACGCGTACCGCGGCAAACACAAAAAAGCATTAAAAAAAATGGAGGATATAGAGGAGATGGGGGATGAGCAAATTGCCGAACAAAAAAATTATCTTAAAGCTTACTGTTGCAAGCACCTTGGTGATGAAGAAGGATTTGCAGAAGCAAAAGGAATGATAAAAGATGATCAATTACTGTCAAGATTAGAAGAATAAATAACCTAAAGGCTATCTGAAAAACCCCGGATAGCCTTTTCTTCTACCACCACCACTTCTACTATAATCCACCGCTCCTATTTATTGAAATCACCTTTCCTTTTACTGCTTAGATTATTAGCTTTACAAATTGATTCTTTAATTATATCCCATGCAAAAATTGAATGACAAGGTGAAAAACTACTGCATGCAATATGTAGAAACGCGGATAGCTGAATACCAGCAGGAGTATAACGCACTGAAAGATGCCACTAATCAAGAAACAAAAAGTAGTATGGGAGATAAGTACGAAACCGGTAGATCAATGGCGCAGCAAGAAGTAGATAAAATCGGAGCTCGTATCGCGGAAGCAAATAAGATGAAAAATGCGTTAAAAGGTTTGCCCAAGGGCAACACATCACAAATTAAGTCAGGGGCTTTGATAAAAACCAATATAGGTTTATTTTATATTGCCATAAGCCTGGGTAAGGTAGTAATAGATCAGCAAAAAATTATGGTTATTTCTCCGGCTAGCCCCGTTGCCCAAAAAATGCTTAATAAAAAAGAAGGGGATCAGTTTGAAATTAATGGTGGTGCGGTAAAAATAGAACAGATCATTCTCTAATTAATTATTCATTAAGCTTTCACATAGCTGATAATGCTGTTCTATAGTTGCTTCATCAAAATTCAAAGTTTGTGCAATGCTCAAAAAAATGGCCAGTATTTTCTATTCCTATTGTATGTATCACTAGCCAACCAGATACTTGATCGAGCTGCTTTGGAGATCCAAATCCGGCAACTGTTCATTCCCTGTTTGGTGTGCTCACCAAATAGCAATACTTTCAGTATCGGTTCCTACATAGCATCGCTACGGTTAAAAATTTAAAAACGCCTAAAAGGAAAAGAGAGGTGAAAAATAGTGAGTAAATATACCAGGCATAATTATAAACCAAAAATGGCCGCTACTTACAAACTTGATTGTAAATAGGGGCCATTTTTTAACTTAAAAATACTGAAATGATTTAAGTAGCCAATGCCTTTATTTCTTCCAGTGCCTCTTCAGTAAGTGGCTTTGTGATGAACTTAATCACGTAATCATTGTCTATAATTTTATCGATGTCCCGTCTGTTATCCGAGCTGGATAATATTATTATTTTCGAGTAGCTTTTTATTGAATCGGGAAACTTTTCAAATTCATAAAGAAACACAAAGCCATCTACTATGGGCATATTGATATCTAAAAAAATAATTTCAGGTAGATTTTCCTGCTTATCAGCATTTTGTTCTAAATATTCCAGGGCGCTTTTACCTGAATTTTTCACAACTACTTCTGCTGAAAACTCAGTAATTTGAATAATTCGTTGACTGATAAAGTTATCAGTATCATTATCGTCAACTAGCATTACCAATCGATGTGCATTTTCCATTCTTAGCCAATCTAATTTTAAAAATACGGCAACTCGTAACTAATATAATACTAAAGATTAATTCGAGGCCTGATCATTAATGTAAATATAATTAAATCAGTAATCATATACCCGCAGCTACCAAATTGAACAGGTAATAAATGGGCATTTATTGAAAAAAACGAATAATAAAGCGTGATGATGACGTAACATGGAGTACAATACTGATCAAAATATTGATGAAAAATTTACTTTTAAAGTACACATTAATCAGTATTTTCCTTTCTCAAAATCTTCAGGTTATCACCCGACCGCAAGTTAAAGTCCTGTTTTTCATTCCATTCCATTATTTCTTTTATAGTAACATTGTATTGCCTGGCTATCTTATACATGGTTTCACCAGAGGCTACCTGATGGTATATGTAAGTTTTTTCTTCATTTTGCTGTTTTTCATCCATTTTGGCTACGCCGGTAACCGGCTCTTGCTCAACTAAAAACAATAGCTCACCAGGTTGAATTACCTTATCGTCTTTATAATTATTGATTTGCTTCAAATCATTTATACTCATCTTGTACAAGCGGGCGATGCTAAACAAAGTTTCACCAGGCTTAACTAAATGAGTTGCCGGTTTTTCTTGCTGCTGCTCAGGTTTAACTTTAGCCGGCTCCTTTTTCAAGACCACCGTTTCTATGTCTTCTTCCTCAATGATATTTTCTTGTTGACTGCTTAAATTTTCTTTAGGCTTTGGCTCAGGCTCATCAAGGACAGGCTGCGGGTGCTGCACACTTTCAATTTGATCTGGTTTATCAGTAATAACTGATTTTCCTATCGGCTGACTTACAGGCAACACTCTTTCCTCGGGAGCCGGTTGCTGAGGCTCAGGCACTACCTCATAAGCAATAGGTATTTGAGAGGGCCTAATAAATCTTAACCACAATACCCGGCCGGGTTTTAACTCCACTTTTTCATCGGGTCTTACCCTGTTTTTCTGTTTCAATTTTTTCAATTTGATGGCATATTTTTGGGAAATACTCCACCAATCTTCTCCCGGCATAACTACATGATAATGCGCTAGCGCTTTATTTCTCTTATTTTGAAAATAATATACTTGATCAGCTACCACTTGGTGATTGCTGGAAATATCATTGTAATCAATAAAATTACTGATAGAAACCCCGCCTAGCCGGCTCAGGATGGCAGGTGTATCTCCAGCATTAGCTACTACCCCTTTTTTTCCATTTATTTCCACGATGGATATTCCCGGCGTTTCCTGAGCTCCAATCAATGGAAATTTATCTTGCTCTTTAAAATTATGATCAATTTTCTGCTCGTTTTTTCTGGTTGGCCTTACCGCTACCAAATGTTTGTTTGGTCGCTTACCATCCATAGGGATAATCACGGAGTATGTCTTATCCATAGGAATTGGCCCGCGTTTTAACCACTTATTGTATTCTTCTAGTTCGCTTTCGCTAAATTTAAATTCATTAGCAATTTGCTTTAGAGTTTTCCCAGCACCTGCATCAAACTCATAAAGATGAAAATCAGGATCAGGACACGCATCAATATTTTCACGCACTGCAATCAGGTGAGCCAAAAATGTTTTTACATACCAATGGGTGCCTTTATCAAGATCCATAACTCGATCACCATAGTGTTTTTCATTTACATACCTGCGGGCACCTCCGCGGCCGGTATTATAAGCAAGCAAAGCATATATCCAGTTGTCGAAGTAGAAATTGTTGCTTTTTAGATATTTTGCAGCACCACGCGTTGCCGACACAATATTCATTCTTTCATCTACTTGACGGTCTACTCGAAGACCCACCTCGGTAGCAGCTTCAATTTTAAATTGCCAAAAACCTACCGCGTTGGAGCTTGAAACTGCATCAGGAATAAGCGCACTTTCCTGAATAACCAGGTACTTGAACTCATCGGGCACGTTTTCTTCTCTTAAAATTCGCTCAATGATTGGAAAATATAGTTTAGCTTTGGTAAGCTTTATATTAAAATATTTGGGATAACGGCTCAGTTGTGCCGCTTGCTTTTCTATTTCGTTGCGCAATGAATTACTTAACCTCAACTCCATATTTCCAAATTGTAGCCTGGAAGGCACATCCTGAGCTCCGGAGACCAAAGCTATCAGCAAGAGCGTAAAACTTATCAGCGTTTTTTTCATTGGTTATAATTTTCTTATCAACATCAAACCATCCCTAATCGGGAGTAATATATTTTCTACCCGGCTATCTTCCTGTATTTTTTGATTGAAGTCGGCCAATCCGAGTGTTGTCTTGTCATTGAATTCATCCTGATCCAATACTTTGCCACTCCACAATACATTATCAATCAAAATTAATCCACCGGACTTTACTTTGTCTATAACCAGATCGTAATAAGTAAGGTAGTTTTGTTTATCTGCATCAATAAACACTAAGTCAAAAGTATAATTAAGCGTGGGAATGACCTGCAATGCATCTTGATTGATAAATTCAATTTTATCAACAAGGCCAGCTTCTTTGATATGATGCGCAATCATTTCTACCAGTTCTTCATTGTCATCTATTGTAACAATCTTGCCATCGCTGGCTAAACCCTCTGCCAGGCAAATAGCAGAGTAGGCGGTATAAGTACCGATTTCTAATATATATCGCGGATTGGTTATTTTTGAAAACATACTAAGTAACCTTCCCTGGTAATGACCACTTAGCATGCGCGGCCTTATTACTTTAAGATAGGTTTGGCGAGAAATCTGCTTGAGTAGCGGAGATTCTGGCGAAGTGTGTCTTTCCAGGTACTGTTGTAACTCGTGATCGACTAATTCCTGCATTACCGTGGCTTTTATTTTAGTTAGGAACGAAGGTTAAATAACTTAAATTATCTTCATCAAACATTTCATTGGCAACAGCGAGCAAATCTTCAGCAGCAATATTTTTTATTTTGCTGTAAATATCTTCCAGCGAGGGAATGGTTTTCATGTCAAGCAAACTTTTGCCAAGCATAAGCATCAGGCTGGTATTGTTTTCTTCTGCCATAGCCAGCTGCCCCATCAACTGCTCTTTGGCTCTTTGCAGTTGCAATACCCCCAGCTTTTGTTCTTTGAGCTTTCGCATCTCCCGCATCACTATTTTAATGCTTCTTTGTAGCTGTTTTGGTTCAGTACCAAAAAATATAGCAAATAAACCAGTGTCGAGATAGGCGCTATAATTAGCATCTACAGAATAAACAAATCCATATTTTTCACGCAGCGCCATGTTTAATCGTGAGTTCAGGCCCGGCCCTCCCAGTATATTGATGAGCATAAAAAAATCGTATCGTTGCCTATGATTAATGGCATAGGCGGTGCGCCCTATAGCACATTGAGATTGGGTGAGAGGTCTGCTTATTCGCTGCACATTGGGTTGGTAAACGTTAAATGGTGCGCGCTTTTTATTAGTTGAAAATTGAGGTAGTTCTTCCAGATATTTTCGCGCAAGCTTTTCCACCTTTTTTTCTTCCAAATTGCCAACACAAGAAAATATGATTTTTCCGGTATCCAGGTTTTCTTTTAAAAAATTACGAAAATCCTGTCGTTGGAATGAATTGATGGTTTCATTGGTTCCCAATATGTTACTGCCTAGCGGATGACTGCCGAAAACTACATTATCAAACTCGTCTTGTATAGCATCTTCGGGGCTATCGTAATACATAGCCATTTCTTCCAATATAACTTTACGTTCTTTATCAATTTGCTTTTCTGGAAAAATAGAATCGAAAGTAATGTCTTTTAGCAACTCCAATGCACTTTCAAAATAAGTATTGAGCACAGATGCATAAAAGCATATTTTTTCTTTGCTGGTATAGGCATTTAATTCCCCGCCCACCGATTCCAGCCGATTAATTATGTGAAAAGCTTTCCTCTTTTTGGTACCCTTAAAAGCCATGTGTTCCCAGAAATGTGCCAACCCTAGTTGCTCGGGTTTTTCATCTCGACTACCAATATCGAGTACAAAACCGCAATGCACAATTTTTGTAGTAGGTACTTTTTTATAAACTATTCTTATGCCATTGGACAAAGTCCATAAGCTTACGTCTTCCATCTTTTTTTACTTATTCCTGGTGCCGCCAAATTATTTCCCAAATATTTTCACCATCGGTTACGGTACTTTGCTTCGCCTTGGCAATATTTTTTACGCGAAAAAAATCTTTTCCCTCGTACTTTTGCAAAAGCTGCTGACCTTTTACCCAGTGGTCTGAGGTTTTGTGAAAAACAACCAATTTTTCACGTTCATGTTGTAAATCTACCCAGTTTTTTGAAGCTTTAATGTTAATGACTTTGGCTGCTGTTATAGGCTCCTTCTGTAAGTATTTCATTATCGTAGTTGCGTTAGGTACGCCAAAGCCAAGGTAATTATTTGGCTTAAATTTTAAATGCGCTGACTTTTTGATCAGGTCAATAATTTGATAATTGCTCAAAGTATCATTTTGCTGGAGAATACAAGCAGCCAACCCGGTAATGACGGGTGCTGAAAAAGAAGTACCAAACAATGAATAGCAGGCAACATCGGGCTTCAAGTAAGGCAGAAATTTGGGGCCAAGCGCACTATAGCCAGCTTTTAAGCCCCAGCTATCCGTGGCCCCTACTGATAAAACTCCTGCTGCATCGGCCGGTGTAGATACTACTTGCCAGGAGGAAACATTGCCTTCATTGCCAGCAGAAACGATAATGAGCATACCCTTTTCATCTGCAGCTACCTGGGCTGCTTTTGCCACCGTGCTGGTATGGCCATCCATTTGTTGTACCTGGTAATCTTCTTCCGGATCGTCAAAGTCGATTGAATAACCCAGGCTCGAATTGATGATTCTCACCCCCAGGCTGTCCATCCATTCGAGAGCCGCTACCCAATAGTCTTCTTCTTCTCTAAACTCATTCTTTCCATGATCGGTGCGGGCAAGATAAAATTTAGCATTAGTGGCTAAGCCGTATTGTATGTGATCGATACTATCGTAGCCAGCAATATTGGTCCAAACACTGGTGCCATGCCAGTCAATACTTGATTCGGCATGTTTAAAGAATTCCTCTTTACCAGGATTGACAAAATCTCTTGCTAGCAAAAATTGATTATTATCAAAAACATGTTGTAATAATTTATTATTTGGGGCATCTAAAAAACCGCCATCAATAATACCTACTACTGTTCCTTCACCATTAAGCCCGGCACGGGTGATTGCCTCAGCATTTATTTGTTGCAGGGCAAAATCATAGGTAAGCGTGGAAGAATCCACATTAGATGCAATTGTGCCGCCATTGTTTTTCCTGATTAATTCAATTTTACTAATAAATGATATAGATTGCAATATTTCTTTTTCCCGATAATCCAAAGTAGCAGCAACCGCGTTGAGCCATTTACTGGTGGTGGTTGTATTTATATTAAATTGTTTTAGGCTATCTAAGTAGGGTTTGAAAACAGGCACGTCACTCATTTGTAATAGTGGTAAATTCAGTAGCTTTCTGTTCTCGATTGTTCGAGTTGAAACATTTGAAATTGATGGCGATTGAGTACCTTTGTCAGTAAAATATATCCAATATTTTGCTCCCTGGCTATAAACAGCCACCATGAGGAGTAATATTGTCATTAAGTATTTTTTCATGAATATATTTTTAAAGCAGCAAAATTAATTATTAACCTGGAATAAGCCGCAAGTTTAGCAATTTGATAACTAACAGGTACAGCAGACAGCAATTCATTTTATAACTCAAAATATAAATTATGAGATATTTACCCATAGGAAAAGAACTATTTGAGCTTAATAGAGAAAATTTAAAAAAACAACTCAAGCCAAAATCACTGGCAGTATTTAATGCTAATGATATAATGCCCACCAACGCTGATGGCACTATGCCATTTCGGCAAAACAACGATTTATTTTATTTATCTGGTATTGACCAAGAAGAAAGTATTTTAGTAATTTTTCCTGACTTTGTAAATGAGGAACATCGGGAAGTTTTATTTTTAAGAGAAACTAATGAAGAAATAGCCATTTGGGAAGGGCATAAATATACTAAAGAAGAAGCTACAGAAACATCGGGGATTCAGACGGTAATGTGGCTCGATCAATTTGAAAATGTTTTCAATACTTTAATAGCAGAAGCAGAGAATGTTTATTTAAATACCAATGAGCATTTAAGGGCCAATGTTCAGGTAGAAACCAGAGATGCTCGCTTTATCAAGTGGTGCAAAGAACACTACCCATTGCACAACTTTGAAAGAGTGGCACCGGTAATGCATCATCTTCGAGCGATTAAATCAAAAAGAGAGATAGAGCTCATCAATACTGCATGCGATATTACCGAAAAAGGCTTTAGACGTATACTGCAATTTGTAAAACCAGGTGTAATGGAATACGAAATCGAAGCGGAATATGCACACGAGTTTTTATGTAATCGTTCTCGTGGTTTCGCTTACACGCCTATAGTTGCTTCCGGGTTCAATGCTTGTGTTTTGCATTATATCGACAATAGTATGCAATGCAAGGAAGGTGACTTGCTGCTGATGGATGTAGGTGCGGAATATGCCAATTATAATAGCGACCTATCTCGCACGATACCGGTAAGCGGCCGGTTTAGCAAAAGACAACGCGATGTTTACGAGGCTGTGTTACGCGTGCAGCGAGAAGCATTTAAATTACTAACCCCTGGCAATACCATTAAAGAATATCATAAGGAAGTAGGTAGAATAATGGAAAAAGAGTTGATTGGCCTAGGTCTGCTGGATAAAACAGAGGTGAAAAATCAGAACCCGAAAGCTCCATTGTATAAAAAATATTTTATGCATGGCACTTCTCACCACTTAGGGTTAGATGTACATGATGTTGCCAACTTGCACCGAAAATTTGAACCGGGCATGGTTTTCACGGTAGAGCCAGGCATTTACATTAGAGATGAAAGTATAGGTATACGACTAGAAAATAATGTAGTGGTACAAGAAAATGGGTATGTAGACTTAATGGCCAGCATTCCGATAGAACCAGACGAAATTGAGGAATTGATGAACGCGAATAAATAGGAAAACAGCGAATAAATAGTTGCAAACGATATGTCTGCAACTATTTATATTTGTTAATAACTTTTTCAAAAATTACCAAATTTGACACCCACGAAATAGGTTCGGGGCCTTTGAGGGCCATAAACATAGCCAGCATCCCTTTCAATACCCCTATCAAAATCAGATTGGTAACTATCAAAAATATTTTGTATCCCCGCGTTTAGTTGCATGTTCATTTCGGGCAAAACTTTGATAACATAACTAAATTTTGCATTTACTTCCATAAAACCAGGAGTTGTATAAACGCCCAGGGGTCGTTGCAAGGCACTTTCGTAAGGTACAGCCATGCTACCGGTATACACGCCACTGATATTGGCTATAAATTTTTTACTTAGGTTGAAAGTACTTACAAAATACCCATACCAGTCTGGCGTACGCAATATTCGATCTTCAAAAATAGAACCGCCATCAGTCTCTTCGGCAGAGTAAAGCTCAACCGGGCGATTATATTTGGCCGATTGGATGGTACCACCCAATTGGATATTGAAAAAATTTCCCGGGGCTAATCGCGATTCAACGTTTACCCCACTTACAATCGCGTTTTCAGAAGCATTACGTTTTTCCAATACAGCCGGAGCAGTAGCCCCGCCTTCCAGCAAACCAACATTTACAAATGGATTGTAAAGGCGGGTATAAAAACCTTCCAACAGTAAGTATAACTGCGTGCTGCCTATGCTTTTTGTATATTCAGTGCTTAAAGTGTACGCGTTAGATGTTTCCTTTTGCAGTTCCGGACTTAATCGTATAAATTGTGCTGCCCCGCCTACGGTTTCTATGTGTAGATCTTCATCAAATGCTTGCGGTGCTCTGAACCCACGTGCATAACTGGCTCTTATTTGTAAATCGACAGTGGGCTTATAAAGAATATTTAACCTGGGATTGAGCGCATCTACCGAAAGATCAGTTATCAGCTCTTGTCCAAACAATGCATAGTTTCCATTGATCGTGGTCAAATCATAGCGCAATCCTGCCAGTAATGTTAGTTTGCTCAAGGGCTTATATTCATACTGGCCATACACTCCCAGGTTACTTACATTTTGTTGGATTGTGCGATCATAGCCAGGCATACGATCAATTACTTCATTCAATTGAAATTCAGTGCCACCGGTAAAGGTGCCTTTGCCTTTACTCCGGGTAAATTGAAACCCGGATACCCAGGCTAAATCATTGGTGTTGCCATAGAAGTTTGCTGCTTGATTTGCTAATGCTAATCTTAAATTTTGTTCGGTAAGCTGTAGCTCCGTTGCTGTTGGTAATCGACCATTATCATTAAAGAAATGCTCACTCAAAGTGATGTAGTCACCGGCTTCATTGGTATAATATTGATTAGCATCAAAATTATCTAAATTGCCACCAAAGCCATAGTAGCTATCCCTTTGAGTAGACTGAACAGAGGAATAAACAGCATATTTGTTATTCATGCTTTTATCGTAAAGCTCATAAGAAATACCGCCTCCAAAGATCTGATGAATCAATTCTTCAGCTATATCAGTTTGATGCGGAGGCCGCTCGAATAAGTTACCACCGCGTCGATACTCGTTAATACCATGAAAATCAAGCGATATTTTACTTCTTTCATTCGGCTTTAAGTAGGCTTTGCCGCCAATAGTTTTATTTTGCATTATGGTAATTTCAGAAAAACCATCGTTATTGGCATCAAACCAATCGCGGTCACGAATCATTCCATAGATGTTGATGCCGCTTTTTAAATCATCACTTACCAATGATACATTGGCATTAAGAGTATAATCTGGCACCTCACCATCGATTAAGTTATAATTGGTGTTAACTTCATATGTATTTACCACCGGGTCTTTGGTAATAATATTAATGGTGCCAGCTATTGCATTGCCCCCATAAAGAGCCGAGCCTCCACCACGTACTACTTCTACCCTTTCTATCATGTTGGCTGGTATTTGATCCAGGCCATAAACTCCTTGCAGGGCACTGAATATTGGTCTGCTGTTAATCAATATTTGCGTGTAGGGACCTTGCAATCCATTCATTCTCACTTGCGTAAATCCGCAATTTTGGCAATTATTTTCCATGCGTAATCCCGGTTGAAAGCTAAGTCCTTCCGATAAACTTACCGCTTGAGTGGCCTGAAAAAGATGATCGTCAATCACATTGACCATAACGGGAGCTTCTCGCCGATCTAACTCATATCGAGTTCCTGTAACTACTATATTTTCAAGATTAATCTTATCTTCTTCCAATCTGAACTTCAGCTCTACAGTTTGATTAGCAGCTATTTCAAATTCCTTTACCTGCGGCTTATATCCTATGGCACTGGCCTTTATTTTATGCTTTCCAGTAGGAATATCAGTAATCATAAAATGACCGGTGGCATCAGTAGCTGTACCAATATTGGTGCCTTCTATTGCTACATTGGCGAATGGAATGTGCTCTCCTTCGCAATTGACACATTGTACATCTCCCATGATTACTGCATCAGTGGGCTGAGCCTGCAACTCAAAACTTATAAATGCAATGATAAGTATTGCAATTTTTTTCATAGTAAAAGTTTATAGTTATGATATTTTGTTAAATAATATTGTCATTACTTTTTCAATAGCCAATATCTACGTGAATAAATTTTTGGTTTAAACATGCAAAACTAGTAGGTGTTTTAGAAAAATAAAAATATAATTACTACTTTAATAAAAATATATTTTTAGGCTAATCTAAATATCAGAAACTTCTTTATTATTTTTTTGTAAATGCACATAAAAAGTAGTGCCTTTACCTTCTTCACTTTGGAGAGAAAGGCTGCCTCCAATTTTTTCTAAAAATTCTTTGCTTAAATGTAAGCCTATACCAGCACCTTTTTCATTTTTAGTGCCCGGATTGGAAAAGTTTTCATTATTCAAGATTCGCTGTTGTATTTTTGCATTCATCCCAATGCCTTTGTCACTTACCATAATAATCAGCATCTTTTCGTCTTCCTCAATACTTATTTCAATATTGCCTCCTTGATCGCTAAACTTTAATGCATTGGAAATCAAATTGCGCAAAACCAGATCGATTAAATCTCTGTCTCCCGGCACTAATATCTTCTCTGATACCTGGTTTAGTATTCGTATTTCTTTATCCTGTGCTTGCTGCTTAAAAAGTTCGGTGTTATTTTTTATTAAGGTGTGAATTTTTACATTTTCAAAATGCACTTCAAACCCATTGATTTGATTTCTTGACCAGAATAGTAAGTTATCGAGCAAAATACTTGTTTCAGTCAAGCTACTGGTCATACCGGGCAATAAATTCTTAAACTCTTGTTCATTGAGTATATTTTTATTGAGCATATTCACCAGTTGCTTAAGGTTAGCAATAGGCCCACGTATGTCATGAGATATTACCGAAAGCAACTTATCTTTCAATGTATTGAGCCGATGCAAGCGAAGCGATTGTTCCTGCATTTTGTCGCAATCATCTTTCAACTGAGTAATGTCTCTAAAGAGTAATGATTTACCGGTAACTCTTTTGTAGGGGGTGGTAATGTAATTGATATTGACTTCATATATTCTTTCCTCCCATTCCAGCTCTATTTTCTCTACATCTTTTTGCAAAGCGAATAATACATGTTCATCTTTTTGAAAAATTTCAGCCATGTTCATGCCCAGCAGGTTATCATAATAAGAAAGCATTGTTTTAACGCGCGTATTGTAATCAATAATTCGGTTATTTTCATCTAAAATAAGCATTCCTTCCTGCATATGCTGCATTACTATTTCGCGTGCAATTGGAATAAGGTTAAAAAGTTGATACCGGAACAAACCATAGCTAATCAAAAAAGCCGTGAATAAAAATGCAAAAGGAGTAATGTCTATATGACTATGCAGTCGCAAACCGGTAAGGTAAAGCATGTTAGATACCCATGGTATAAGAGCAGCAACAAAAAGAATTATATTTTGTATTTGATACTTTTTAGTACCTTGCTGCATATACCTGAAAAGCAGATAGGTGCTGCCAAGCATACACAAATAAAAATAAATAACATGCACATTATACCACGGCCCTGCTTCAATGGCTAATAAATACAAATCACCACTTTGTACAACCGAAAGAAAATCATAATATAAATGGTGCCACCTATTGGTAATCACTAAGCCTAAAGTAATTACCGGAATCAGGAATAACAGAATTATATATTTATAGCTAAGCCATTGATTGTTATTGGTGTATTTAATAACAAAAATTATCCAAAAGGCCGGCAGGAAACTGATGCCCACGTATTCGAACTGAATGAAAATATACATTGCCGATAAATTTAGCTGAGCAAGCTCAAGCCCGTATGCTATCGACCAGATAGAAATAAGCAACATAACCACTCCAAAGAGCCAAACTGCCGCCTTTTGCTTTAATAGTATGATAATAGAAATAGCAATAGTAATAAATCCGGCTATTAACAGAAATATCGTGTAGAAATTGATATTAAACTGTAATGGGGTCATAATTTTTTATATAGTGAAAAATGTCCCTCAAGATACAATGAATCAAAAAATTATCTATTTGAAAACGTTAGTATAAGCTACATGGATAGGAAAACATGTTTATTCTCACTTTATCTATCACTTATAATTTTGGCTGATTGGAGAACTTTTAACATAACAAAAAGTACATTGACCTATAATGCTTAAAACCTACATAAGTAATTAGTACCGAAGTAGCTGTATAAATTATGAAAGGTATAAGTTATTTTTTTGAGATAGTTATAAATATTTGGATATCAAACCTTTGTAAAATATTCGCCGGAATAATACAATTATTGTAAAACATAATCTATAAATAGCGCCTATTTTCTTGTATTATTGATTACTATGGTTTAAATTTGGTAATATGAAAATAATAGCAGAAGTTATTTTTGGTATAATTTTAGGCTTTTTGGCAGGTATTTTTTATTCGCTATACTTGGTACTTTATTTAATTGCATTGCCCATTTTGTTCCTTTTACCTGCAAAATATAGTAAATCGCTTAATATATTACATAAAAAATGGAGAACCTCTCGACCCTCCATTTCACAAAAAATTTCCGTGTAGGTTTTACCCCATTTTTTCTAAAACTTGCATTACTTCTCTCACGTGACCTTCTGAACTTTTTAATAATTTCATCTCCTCTTCATTCAAGTCAAGCTCAATTACTTTTTCCACACCGTTTTTACCCAACACTACCGGTACGCCCAGGTAGCAGTTGTCGATGCCATACTCACCAGTAAGTTGTATACATACCGGGAAAATCCGACGTTGATCTTTCACGATTGATTCTGCCATTTGAGCTGCAGCAGATCCGGGTGCATACCATGCGCTAGTACCCATAAGCTTTACCAGTTCGCCACCGCCCTTTTTAGTTCTTTCTACTATAGCATCCAGTTTTTCTTTCTCCATCAGCTCAGTTACTGGTATACCTCCTACAGTAGTATATCGAGGTAGTGGCACCATGGTATCTCCATGACCTCCCAATAACATTGCCTGTATCTCTTTAGGAGAAATATCCAAAGCTTCAGCAATGAAAGCCCGGTAGCGTGCAGTATCTAATATACCAGCCATACCCATTACCCGTGTTTTGGGTAATTTGGAAACTAAATGTGCCTGATAAGTCATCACATCTAACGGGTTGGAAACTATTACAATAATGGCTTCTGGCGAATGCTTAATTACATTTTCTGTTACCGTTTTTACTATGCCAGCATTGGTTTCAATCAAATCATCTCGGCTCATACCTGGCTTTCGGGGTAACCCAGAGGTGATAACTACTACATCTGATCCAGCTGTTTTGCTATAATCGTTGTCCGATCCAATTGTGCGAGAATCATATACATTGATGGGGGCCTTTTGCCAAATATCCAGGGCTTTACCTGCTGCCAGTCCTTCTTTGATATCTACCAGTACAATTTCCCTGGCCACTTCTTTGTAAGCCAAAACATCAGCGCAAGTTGCTCCTACATTTCCGGCTCCTACTACAGTTATTTTCATGATTTTGTTGTTTTTATGATAAAAAATATGGATTTTATTGTCTACTTATTATTTTGATTGTTGCATATTTATTAGAGAAACTTTTGATTCATTATAATGTTGAATCGCGGCTAAGATAACAAATTTTAGTAAAACTAAAAATGACTTAAGTTTGACTTTTGCATGATAGCTAATTGAATACATTAATAGTACTGAAAAGTAAATTAATGCTTTGCTTGATTGGATTATTAACAAAAACTAATTCGCCACAAAATAATCTTCTTTTTCGTGCTCAAGCACTTTAATGCTACCTTTTGCAAGCATTTCGTCAAGTTCTCTTCGTGCTCTTCGTTTTGATATATTCACCAATTGCATATACTTTTTCAGATTTATTTTGTTATGCTTTCGTAAATAATCCATCAAGCGTTTTTCGTTAGGAGAAGGCGGTGCAATTTCAGCCCCAACATTCATTGATTGTAATATTTGGAGCATCTTTTTGCCTGCCAGCATAGTTTTATCTCTTTCTCGAATGTAGGCTTGCTTTTCTCCTTCAGCATCCAATACATAGTGTGGCTTTTCATTGCTTTCAGGCACTTCTACCTGCAGTATTACCTTTTCCTGCTTGTGATGAAAATCTGGCTCCAGGTACAATTCATGAACTTGGATTTTTACTGCAGGCCAACAACAAAAATTTGCAGCTTTTTCAATCAGATGTCGTTCCTCATCCGGGTCTACGCCGGCAATGGTTTTATTATCTTTTATACCTACCAGTAAAGTACCCCCTTTGGTATTTGCAAAAGCAGATAAGGTTTTCGCTATTTTATATTCACTATTGATGGTTTGCTTAAATTCCAAATCATCGCCTTCTCCTTTAAACATCCATTCGTGTAGTTGATCAAGCATAAAAGGATTATTAATTTTCGATAGAAAATGATAGTTGTTGTTATACACAATCTTTACTTTCAACGTTTAATTGTAAATAATGGTCAGCATATGATCAAAAAAATATTTTTTTGCTTTACAATCTTATTGAAGAGCAGTGGACTTTTCGCGCAATTGTCTGCTCCTCAAGGCGTTACCGGCATTAACAACGACCTGCCTAGAGTAATTAATACTGCTGTGCCATTTCTTTTAATTTCACCGGATGCCCGAAGTGCAGGCATGGGAGATATAGGCGCGGCAACAAAAGCCGATGCTACGGCCATATTTTGGAACCCCGGTAAATTAACTTTCGCGCAAGAAGAAGTAGGCCTTAACCTATCTTACACTCCTTGGCTTTCGCGCATAGTACCCGATATGTCTATTTCCAATATTTCCACCTATTATAAACTTAACAAACAACAAACTGTAGGCTTGGAATTGAGATATTTCGACCTGGGCGATGTAACTTTTAAAAGTAACAGTGGTGCCTTATTGGGAGATTTTCGTCCCAGAGAGTTCGCCATAGGGCTTACTTTTTCACAAATACTTGTAGATGATAAATTTGGCATTGGCTTGAGTAGCCGCTACATCAATTCGAACCTAAGTGGTAACATTTTACAAAATAACAACCCGGATGTAAGACCAGGACAATCAGTAGCAGTAGATTTTGGCTTATATTTTCAAAATGTTATTGCCCAGGGAGCCCGGCAGGCTGAGTTGGCCATAGGGATGGCATTGACCAATGTAGGTGCCAAAATTTACTACACAAATGAAGATCATGCACAATTTTTGCCAACAAACTTAAGGTTGGGAAGTGCCTACACGTTACATCTGGATCCTTTCAATTCTTTTACTTTCGCGGTTGACTTCAACAAGCTGTTGGTACCCACCCCACCCAGTTATTTGCTGGATTCAAACAACAATGTTGTTTACAATCAGCAAAACCAACCAGTGGTTGCACAAGGCCGAAATTCTAATCAACCTTTGTTAAGCGGGATGTTCGGGTCATTTGCCGACGCACCCAACGGACTACAGGAAGAAATACAAGAAATAATGATATCAACAGGCATTGAGTATTGGCACGAAGACAAGTTGGCTTTCAGAACTGGATATTTTCACGAAAGTAAAAGAAAAGGTGGGCGACGGTATATGACATTTGGTACCGGATTTCGCTATCAGGTATTTGGCCTTGACATTGCCTATTTAGTGCCATTCACAGCCAACCATCCCTTGTCAGAAACGCTTAGGGTAAGCCTGGTTTTTGATTGGAAAGGCAACCATCCGGCAGGATTGCAAAGTAATGCAGATGCTAAAGAATAAGCCGTAGTATTAACGGCCTATTACTAATTACTACAACATCATAAAAATTTCTTAACAAACTTGATTTTCCAATCTTTATAAGCAGGATATTTAACATTATTATCATAAAAGAAGCGTGTTTTGCTAATACTTTTCTGGTGCGAAAAAGCCATAAAGCCACTTTTGCCATGGTAGTTACCGATTCCACTATAGCCTATGCCACCGAAGGGTAGATTAGCATTACTAAGATGAATTAATCCATTGTTGATCGAACCTCCACCAAATTGCACCTGGTTAATTATCATTTTTTCCAGTTTACTATCCTTAGTATACAGATACAAACTTAGAGGATAAGGATTTTTAGCTATTACTTCTTTTATTTCGGCTGCATGTTTGTAAGTAATTATAGGTAAAATGGGGCCAAAAATTTCTTCCTGCATCACTTGATCGTCAAAGCTTACATTATCCAATAAAGTAGGCGCTATATATAAACTATCATCATCAATTTGTCCTCCCATCAATATTTCACCTACCTCTAAAAATTGCTTGAGCGCTTTCATTCTTTTGTCATTAACAATTCTGGCAAGGTCCGGACTTTCCTTTGGATTTTCCCCGTAAAAATCAACCACGGCATTTTTAAACTCAGCAACAAAAGCCGTCTTCACTTTTTCTTCAATTAACAGGTAATCCGGGCTCACGCAGGTTTGTCCGGCATTGAAAAATTTGGACCAGGCAATGCGGCGAGCCGCTACTTTCAGGTCAGCAGTAGCATCTACAATCGTGGGGCTTTTACCTCCTAACTCAAGTGTAACTGGAATTAATTGTTTGGCGGCCATCTCATAAATTTTTTGCCCTACCGGCACGCTTCCGGTAAAGAAAATATGATCGAAACGAAAAGCATCAACCGCTGCAGGTACCACCTCGGCACCTTCACCTTCAATTACACTTAAGTAATTGCTATCAAAATTTTGCTCAATTAATTGATGGATCAAAGTACTGGTAGCCGGTGTTTCCTCCGAAGGCTTGAGTACAGCACAATTACCGGCGGCCATAGCGGCAATTACCGGAGCCATCAGTAGCTGAAAAGGATAGTTCCAGGGACCAATTATTAATACTACTCCTAATGGCTCAGTGTATACTTTACTAGTAGTAGGAAAATGTATAATTGGTGTAGAAACTCTTTTTGGTTTCATCCATTTTTTAAGGTTTTTTAGCGCATCATCTATCTCAGCATAAAGGAGACTTATTTCGCTGGTAAAGGATTCAAAAGCAGGCTTATGCAAATCCTGTTTAAGAGCCGCAATGATTTCGGCTTCATTGTCAGTGATTACTTGCTTTAGTTTTTTAAGCTGTTTTTTTCTGAAATCATATCCGCGAGTTGCACTACTTTCAAAAAATGCTTTTTTTGCTTCTCCAACTTTCTTATAATCGGTTACTTGCTTTTCTGCTATAGCTTCCATTTTTATTTTATTTAGATTTTTCCTGTACTTTTCTTACTACACTCCTCACAATGCTTCTGGGCATAAATCGGCTGCTTTCGGCCATCATTTTATTCATAAAACCATGAATAGCCACTACTTTTCCCTTTTCTAAACTTCTGTAGCCATACCCAGCCACTTCTTTTGATGAGGGCATTTTCACTCCTTTTACTAATTTGCTGTCATTCATTGCCGCTGCATCTTGAAAACCAGAGGCTGTAGGTCCGGGGCAAAGCGCCGTTACTGTTACGCCAGTTCCTTTTAATTCATTGGCAATGCCTTCGCTAAATGCCAACACGTAATGCTTGGTGGCGTAGTAAACGGACATGAGCGGACCCGGCTGAAAAGAAGCGGTAGAAGCCACGTTCATAATTTTTCCAAATTTTTGATTCACCATATCTTTTGTAAACAACTTGGTGAAATGAGTTAAGGTTCTCACGTTTAAATCTATCATTTGCGCTTCTTTATCCCAATCTGTCTCGTGGAAAAAACCATAATCGCCAAACCCGGCATTGTTGAAAAGATAATCAATGCGTATGCTATCTTGTTTAAGTTGGTCATAAACCTCCTTTGGAGCCTCTGGCTTTGATAAATCTTTTGCAATAATCGTCACTTGACTACCATATTGTTGCTCCAGTTCATTTTTCAAATTTTCCAATTTGTCTTTACTTCTGGCTACTAAAACTAAATGACCTCCCTTGCTGGCGTGAATTTTGGCTAACTCCAAACCTATACCACTTGATGCTCCTGTAATTAATGCTGTCTTTTTCATTTTTTCTTTTTTTAAATTAGTTATTAATAAATTATTTAGATTGAATGTTCATTCGGTTTTATGACAAAAATTTTAATTGATCCTCACACCATCCCAGCAAGATTGAATTGCCTGCTGAAGCTTACTTTGGTCAATATTTAACTGACCTGCCAAATGTATCTTTGCTACAGCTACTACTGCGCCATAAAGCAGATTAGCCATCAAAATAGGATCCATTTCTCTAAGCACGCCTTTATTCATTCCCTCCATTAAAAATTCTATGGCCGGCTGGTACGTCTGCTGGTTGGCTTCCCGTATTTCCTTTTCAATAAAAGGTGAATTGGCATATTGCTCCAGAAATCGAAACTCTTCAGGATTATTTATAAAGTATTCGTACATATTCATCCACAATTGAAAGAATTGTTCTTTAACATTGCCATCTGATGAATTATTTTTCATCAAAGCTTCACCAAATTTTCGTTTTAAGCTGGCATATAATTGATTGATTAAATCTTCCTTGTTTTCAAAATGATGATAAATGGTGCCGGCAGCCACGTTAGCTCTTTTGGCCACCATCGACATTGGTGTACCATGAAACCCATTTTCAGTGATCAGGTGCATGGCGGCGTTCAATATTGCTTCTTTTTTTTCCATCTGTTATCTATTAACGATTGAATGTTCATTCGGTTACAAAAATTAAATATTTTTTTAAAAACTTTTTAAAAACCATTGCTGCGAACCAACAAACTAAACAGATCTATTCGAAAAAAAATAAAGATATGACCCAATAAACTTTTTTTCTCTGTAAAGATAATTGTACAAAGATGTAAAATTTGAAATAAGTGTATTATGAAATTATTTGCGATAGTATTGGTGTTTTCTACTATCTTAATTGGCATTAGCTCAGAAATTAAAGCTCAAAATACTAAAGGCTTGTGGAACTTAAGAGAAAAGGATAGTTTATTGGAATACGCAAGTCAGGGGAAATATTACAAAGGTGTAATATTGAATTACAGCTCATCAATGCATGAATTAATACCCAAAAGACCTAATAAATTTGAATACATAAGGACCGGTAAGTTAAAAAGAACTCAATGCATATATGAGGCAAAGAATGCTGAGGACCTGGTCATTCAAATATTTGCTGATTTTTCTTCTTACAATAATAATTCTCAGCATTGCCATACATCGGAATTATCTAATTATAATTCCTTTCGTATTGTAGGGAAAGAACAGAAAAAGATGATAGGTTATCATATTGCTGAAGATGAAAACTATCAAAGCACCATTACCAAAAAAATTATAAAAAATCATGGGCCTCATGAAGATTTGCAAAGCATTGTTATGGATAGTATAATTCCGGTAGCTCAGCTCAATGATGCCGTATTATATGAAATGATTAAGAATAAGAATAGACTTCTCCTGGCTAAGGATAATGAACACACCATAATTAAAGATGTTAAATTGGATCAGTTAAAATGGACTGAAAACTTTTATCCGGAAGTGATAGTAGGAAAGAATCAATTTTATTTGCAGATTGAAGAAGCTGAAGAATACAAAATTATTAGCATTGATCCTCAAAATGGCAATGTCTCCGTAATTGTAGAAGATGGTTACGCCCCACGTTTTTACAATGATCATTTATATTATATGTCAGGGGACGGATTGATCAAATTAAATCCTGACAATAATACAACTACTCAAATCTTAACTGATGATCAGTTGGATGTAATCAAAGTTAATCCCAATTATACTTTTCTTGAAGACCAATTGATATGGGGAAATAAAAATATCTATGTTGCTAAGATTGAGTTTTTACAAGCATTTAATTTTGCTGAATTAAATGAAATAAAAGACCAATTGACCAAATTGCAGGATCAATTGAAGGCAACGGGATTTGACGCGTTTCATATTTTAGATCCTTATGGAGAAATAGAAGAGGTTGTTGATGCTCCTCCAAAAGTAAAATTCTCAGATTTACCTGAAAACGAACAAAATCTAATCACTCAAATAAAAGATTTGAGAGAGAAGAAGAAAAACTTAGAAAAAAAACTAAGTGAACAAATGAAAGCCGGAGCTCTGGTTGAAAAAAGCAAAAGAGGATTTATGCCCGAGGAATATAAGTTGATGCAACATCCGGTTACCCGAGAACCAATTTTTGTGACTGATCAAATGGACTGGCCCATTTATACCTGGAGCGACATTATATTTTTACCAGCGGTATTGAGATAAGAAACTGAAGTTTCGCTCCGTAAAAATTAAAATTAAAAATCAATTACTCCCTGCCGAAGCTTTGGCTATGGGGCCAGGAGAGTATTTATCATATCGGAATTTAAATGTCGGGATATTTTTTAATTTGTTAAGATCGAGTTTTAATCCCATATGGATAAAATTGAATTTATTCCGAACCTAAATATAATTCTGGCCCGAAACTTCTATTTAAAACAGTCTACCCTGCTGCGAAGGCGGTACTTTGCCCAGGTGCTGGTAAGCCAGGTCCGTAGCTTCGCGCCCTCTTGAAGTTCTTTTGATGTAACCTTCCTGGATAAGATAAGGCTCATAAACTTCCTCAATGGTCTCAGCCTCCTCGCCACAAGCTGTGGCTATGGTTCCTAAACCCACCGGGCCGCCCTTAAATTTATCGATGATTGTGCTAAGTATTCGGTTGTCCATGTCGTCCAAACCATGCTCGTCTACATCCAGCGCAGTAAGCGCCATTTGGGAAATGGCCATCGTAATAGTACCGTCTCCTTTTATTTGGGCAAAGTCGCGGGTCCTTCTTAGCAAAGTATTGGCAATTCTAGGGGTGCCCCGGCTTCGGCGGGCAATTTCAAAGGCTGCATCATCGTGAATCGGGGTTTTAAGTATGCTGGCTGATCGCTGCACTATGCTGGTAAGAACTTTTGCATCGTAGTACTCCAACCGGGAGTTGATTCCAAATCGCGCTCTTAATGGCGAAGTAAGTAAGCCTGCCCTGGTAGTAGCCCCCACCAAAGTAAACGGACTAAGAGAAATCTGCACCGTTCGAGCATTAGGCCCTGAATCCAGCATGATGTCGATACGAAAATCTTCCATCGCCGCGTACAAATATTCCTCCACTACCGGGTTGAGGCGATGTATTTCATCAATGAAAAGCACCTCGTTATCATCCAGATTAGTTAATATCCCGGCCAGGTCACTGGGTTTTTCCAGCACAGGTCCCGAAGTAATTTTTAGCGAAGTCTGTAATTCATTAGCGATAATATGCGATAGGGTGGTCTTCCCCAATCCGGGAGGCCCATGAAGTAGTACATGATCCAGGGCTTCTGCCCGTTGTCTTGCAGCCTGAACGAAAATTTTTATATTCTCGATTATTTTATCTTGCCCGGCAAAATCAGAAAAAGCCAAAGGACGCAACGCTTTTTCAAAGTCCTTTTCTTGCGGACTTAAACTTTCTCCATCACCACTTAAATAATCTTCTCGCATTAAATTCCTATTCAGGGCTATTAAATATCCAGATCAAAAATCTATCATGGCTTTCATTACACCATCCGCATAATTATCTACCAGGTCAAATGCTTCTTTGGTTTTAGCAAATGGAAACCTGTGAGTAACCATTTTTTTAGCATCAATTTGGCCACTGTTAATCATGTCGAGCGTATCCTGCACACATTCATTTTGTCGTCTCACGTTGGTAATGGTAATTTCCTTGTGACGCAATTTGTCCACATCAAAAGACCAGCGATTGAATTCCGGAATACCAATGATCATCAATTTACCGCCAGGTTTGAGGGCATCTACCGCTTGATCAATAGCTTCTTGCTGTCCACAACATTCAAATACTACATCAAGCATATGGGGCTCCCGGCTTTTGATTTCTTCAATTACATTATCCTTTTCCGGGTGACCTGCCCAGGTAGCGCCATTATCGCGAGCCATTTGAATACGGTCATCAACTTTATCGGTCACAAAAAATTGAGTGGCGCCTTGTGCTTGTGCCGGCAATAACACGCTCATGCCAATGGGGCCGAAACCAAATATGCCTACGGCGGCATTTTCCATGGGGATAGATTGTTTCACCGCGTATACGCCAATAGCCAATGGCTCAGAAAGCGCGGCATCATCATGATCAAGGTTTTGCTGAATAGGAAAACAGCTTGTATCCGGCATCACGATGTATTCGGATAGGCAGCCATCAGCCTGTCCCGGGCAGCCCAGAAACCGAAGCTTACGACAAGTATGTGGGCGACCAGCTTTGCATTGATCGCATTCCCAGCAAGGCATGGCAGGTTCAATCGCAATTCTATCGCCTGGTTTTACAGATGTTACCCCAGCACCTACTTCAAGCACTGTTCCACCGGCTTCATGACCTACCGGATATGGATATTGCACTACTTGCGAACCGATTTTTCCGGTAGCATAATAATGAATATCAGATCCGCAAACCCCAATTTTTTCCAGCTTAATTAAAACATCATTGTCTTTTTCAATTTTTGGATCGGGCATTTCAACCATTTCCATTTGGCGAATGCCGGTAAGTACCATTACCTTCATAGATTAAAATATTTTTGAGTTTTATAATAAAAGCATAAAATTAGTAAAAATATTGATCTGATTTATTGCTTGCTACCCTGAAATAAAAAAGCTCTATATGATTTCGTGTGGAAGACCATAAACTGTACTGAAAGAGTAAATTTATATGCTTGATAAAATGCAATATTATTCACAGACTTAGAAAGTACAATTGCTTCATAGCCATTAAGCTAAGTTAAATGTCACATAAAATACATAAAGCTCCGAAGTAGCGCAACCAATAACCACAGGTGACACCCTTGGTAGATAAAAGATTACCATAGCCCAAAAAGAGCGTGAATCTCAAAGGCCACTTTTTGTATAAGTCAAGGGGCCATTTAATTTCGACCACTTCGCGGCTTTAAAAATCTTAGCTTGACGACTATAGGAATAAGAGGGTGGTTGAGAAATTGATAAGTTCAGTATCCACAATTCCATTAGAGCCATAAATTATCAAAAAATTAAAAAAAATATCCACAAGTTGATCCAAGCTTACAGAAAAGTTGATATTTTAGCAATCTGTAAATAAAGAACTATGGCACATCCTGCAAAAATGAAACCCTGGGTAAAATATACTGCTTTTTTATTTGCAGCCATATTCCTGCTTTTTGCTATTTTTCAATTGAACGACCAGGATGGCGAATTGTGGATGGGAATCTATGGAATTGCTGCAGCAATCTCGATAGGTATAGCTTTTAACCGGGTAATTATGCCCATTGTAATAGCAGCAGCAGTAGCTTATTTGGTTGGAGCCATCGCTCAATGGCCACCCAAATTTGAGGGTTTTGGTGATACGATGAATAAGCTCAATGTAGAATTAGCTCGCGAGTCAGCAGGCTTATTCCTGTGTTTCCTGATTATGCTCTTTTACATGTATTGGGTATACCAGGTGAGGTTTAAGAAGCACTGATTATGATGCTAACTGGAAGCGGCCTACGCGTTTCAATAAAATTTAACCACAAAGAACACAAAGTTTTCGCATTCCTTCTGAGAATAACAAGGCATCTAGCATTTGAAAACAACAATAGTAAAGCCTGTTGATGCATGATTTCCACCTTTTTTTATCAGCTAACAGCACAGCATCTTCATATAATTCTTCAGCTCTTTCAATCCGGTAGTTTATATAATCTTTTGGATTATGCATTAATTTAATTTCAAACTATCGTTCTTAATATTTTCATATAGTGGTGTAATAGAATATTTTGCTTCCCAATCATCTTTGTTGATGATAAAGGAAGATATTGTTTGTCCAAATTCTAATTCAATTTCAAAAATCTGATCTCGATATTTATTTTCTATGTCTCTGTTTTGCTTTTGTTGCTTAATTAAAATCAAGATATCCCAGTCTGATTCAGGCCCGGCTTCTCCTCGCGCTCTTGAACCATACAAGAATATTTCAGCGTCTGAATCAATTTCCATTATTTTACTTTTGATTTTTTGGAGTAAATATTTTTCTTGCTTCACCATTTTACAAATTTACATATTTGTTTGAACAACCTAAGTTTAAATTAAATAGAAAAACCGCTGCGATCTTGGCGTCACCTTTATTCGACCTTCGCGGTTTTATCTTCCATTAAAATTACCCAAAACTCATCTCTAACGGCGGCAGCATGGGTGCCTTCTTTTCCTGGTAGTTCTGCATGTTTTTTAATATTTGGTCCAGCATGGCAATGGCGTCTACAATGTAAGGGCCCTTGTTTAGCATCACGCAGTCGGCACGCTGCGACATGACGGCATCGGTGATTTCGGCACGGGAAGGGATGCCTTTTTTGGCCAGATTTTCAAATACCTGGGTAGCCCAGACGGTAGGTACATGAGCTGCCTGGCAAAGCCAAAGAATTTCTTCCTGCACACGCCCTATATTTTCCCAACCACATTCAATGGCCAGGTCGCCCCGGGCAATCATCACGCCTACCGGGTACAGTTGCATAGCCGTGAGCAATATCTCCACCAGGTTCTGAAAGCTTGTCCGGGTCTCTATTTTTAAAATAATGCCCAGCTTATCTTCAGCACCCAGGTTCCTGATTTCCGTAATCAGGTCCTCTACATCCTGTTTGATGTTCACAAATGACATATTGACCACATCTGCATTGGCGGCAACAAATGCCAGATCCTCTTTATCTTTGGAGGTAAGGCCTGAAATAGTCAGCTTACTGCCCGGTAGATTGATACCCTTATCTGCCCTCAGCTTGGAGCCTTTTTCCCGAGCATAGGTAATTTCTACCAAAATTTCTTCTTCACTGACATTGACAATTTTACCAACTATTTTACCATCATCAAACAAAATAGTTTCTCCTGCTTTTACACTGGCAAATATGGCGGGAGAGGTACAACTCACATGCGCAATTTCAGTCAATTGGCCTTCTTCATCGTATTGGGCTGGTTCACCCAGGTAATTTTCTTTATGAATCAGCAGTTGATCTCCCGATTTCAACAAAATGAACTCTTCCAGCATTGGTAACTCGCCTACGCTGGTACTGGCATCACTACCAGAAATGGTGAGCACTGTGCCGGTGGCAATGAAAGTAGAATCGTAAGCTTCGGCCTGTATTTTATCACGATCAACTTCAACAATTTTAAGTGAGCGTTTTTTATCGCGGGTGTCAATCATTTCGATAATGTTGCCAGGCTTCAACTGTTGCAGCCATTCCTGAGCTACCGGCAAGCAGGTGATGTCGCGGTTGCCGGGTACATATCCGTAAGGCACCAGGGAAACAGGTACTGGAGCGATGATGTGACCATAATTATTTCGGGGAGGACGCAGGTGAACCACTTGAGGGCCGGGCACCATTTGGCCGGTACGAATTTTTGGACCACCAAGGTCCATGGATATTTTATTGTTCTTTTTACTTTTTTGCATGGCTAATCGAGCATGTTCAATCATTGCCAGCCACTCTCGAGGTCCGTCATGAGCGCAATTGATGCGCAGGGTATTCATACCAGCCGACATCATCAACTCCACCAGGTTGGGGTTCTGCGCGGCATCGCTAGGTTGGGTAACCATGATGCGTACCTGACTGCCGGGGGTATGGGCACCAAATAGCGCTTTGGCATTATTACTTAAAATTTCAATACTTTCTTTGATACCAATGGCTGATGAATTATCCTCAACTTTTTCACCTATTGTCGCTTTTAGCATTTGCAAGTTGGCATCCAGACTGGCCATCACGTGACCTTCTGCTTTGGCCAGCCGCGATAGTCCCAGGTTGCCTAATTTTTTTTGTAAATCACGTAAATCATGATTGCGCAATGAACGGTAATGAACCAGGTTTCGGGCGCTTTCCAGCCAATTGGGATGAACTTTCTCCAAGTAAGGGGCAAATTCTTTTTCCAGGGAAAAGGCTGCTGCTTTAATGGATTCTATTTCAGTTATGATTTCCCTGATTTTCTCTAGTTTTGTATTCATGCTGTAATTCGGTTAGCGCTATAAAAGATCGATTCCAGGCTGAAGTAAGCAAAAATACTAAATAAAGATTATTGTTTGTTATGAGTATTCGCAGAGAATTTTTAAAAGAAGCGGCTGCTGTTTTAGGTTTACCATTTTTACCCGAAGCATCAATTAATAGTTCAGAAAGAGCAAACCTAAAGTTTGCAGTTGCCTCCGATGGACATTTCGGGCAAAACAACACCCCCTACGAAATGTATTTTGACAACCTGGTGCATTGGCTTAATTATACGAAGGACCTGGACCTGGTTTTCTTTAACGGTGATTTAATACACGATGAACCTACTTATTTAGCGCAAGCTAAAAAGACACTAGACCAATTGAAAATGCCATGGTATGCTATTCAGGGAAATCACGACAGAGTAAGTGCATTGGAGTGGGAAAAAACGCTGGGATACCCGGTGAATCATGTGGTCAGCAAGGGTGAGACTGCTTTCGTGCTGGGCACCACTTCCAACCAGGCCGGAGAATATTTATGTGCCGACCTGGACTGGCTGACAGCCACACTGGATGATTTGAAAGCCGCCAGGCAGGTTTTTGTTTTGCTGCACATCTCCCAAAAAGATTGGGTGGCAAACGGCGTGGATTGCCCCAAAGTAATAAATTTATTGGCTAATACAAAAAATGTAAAAGCGGTCTTTCACGGACACGACCATCAGCAGCATTTTACCAAATACTATCAGGGAAAGCCATTTGTATTCAGCGGCCATATGGGGGGCAACTGGGGCCAGGAGTATAAAGGGTACCGATTGGTAGAAGTTTTTGAAAATGGCAAAGTGAAGATACAGCAGATAAACCCGCTGGGAAATGCGGTGGTGGAGGAAATTTGGGTGTAGGGACTAAGGTTCTTTTTTTTCCTTACCAAAAATAAAAGCAAGTAATAAACCTGCTTTTATTTAAACACTTGAGACAACTAGTTAATAATGCATTGTGGTTTTTGTTCTACATTATTCTATTTATTTTTACCATTACTCGCGTGCCCATTACCATTTTCTAATTGAGATATTTTGTCCAAAAGGCTTTCATTTTGTTCTATTTGCTTTTTTATAAAATAGGTTATTTCTTCTATGTTATCAAGTTTGGACATTTTATCAGCAAGTGCTTTTGATCCGCCTTTTTTCACCTCAACTTTGTCTATATTGAATTTATTCAGGTGCTCGGTGATATCCCGTGACACCACGGAAACTCCAATCGTTTCGTTGTTGTGATCTTTAATAGGGTTGAGGTATACTTCACGGTAGCTTATTTCTTTACCATTTGGTTGCTCTTCAAGGTAAGAAAATTGTTCACCGGCCAATGCACGATCATATTTAACTTTCCACTCTGCTGCTTGCTGTTCTGAAAGTTGCTTCAAAATATTGGCACCTTCTGATAAATCGATGTTGGTGTTTGAGTATTTTTTTCTTATCGCATCATTTGCTACAGTAATACAATAATTCACATCAATAGCAAAAATTGTATCCTGCGTATTGTTGATCAAACCTCTCAAATTGGCTTCTTTTTCTTGTATCAGTTTTTTATTGTCCTCCAACTGTTGCAAGGTAAGCTCTTCTTTAGTCGTATCTTCCACAAACATCATGAAAACTTGTTCCTTTCCAATTGTAGATTGTTCAAACTTAACCCTAATTGGAAATACTTCCCCGTTGTTACGTCTGGCACGCATGTGTACAGGCTTACTACCTATGGCATAGTTACCATCAATATATTGACTTATCACACTTTCATTTTTCTTAAAACCGGGCATGTACAAAATATTATGTACATCACGACCTCTGGTTTGATCAATAGATAAACCAAATATTTTTTCAGCTGCCGGATTGAACATGTCAATAGATGCGTCCTTTGTAAATGTTACGATTGCATCAAAAGCATTTTCATAAATCATACGAGTTTTGGCTTCATTATAAGCCAATTCGTTTTGATTTCTCCTCATTTCCTCTTGGGTAGCAGCAAGTTCCTCCATGTTTTGACGCAACTCTTCTTCTTGTGCTCTCAACTGCTCGGCATTGTCTTGCGACTCTTCCAAAAGCTGTCGTGTATTTTCATTATTTTTTACAATTGAAATTGCCGAAGCTAAATTTTCAGCGATTTTTTCTATAAACTCTTTTTCGTAAGGCTCTATTATGTTAAAGGAGGCAACCTCTAATACACCATAAACCTGCTGATTGAAAATGAGTGGAACCATAAATATATTTCTGGCAGTAGCTTCTCCCAATCCACTTGTTATATTAATATAGTCTTCTGGAACATCTGTTAAGAAAATCGAATCTTTTTCAATGAAACATTGCCCCACCAAATCTTCACCAGGTTTTATGCGGGCGTTGTGGTGCTTTTTGCGATTATAGGCATAGCAAGATGCCAGGTAAAGATAATCTCCTTCGTTGTCAGAATCTTTAATAAATAACGCGCCCTGATTTAGGTCAATGTATTTTACCAGTTGAGAAATAGCTTTATCAGCCATTTCTTTCAAGTTATCAGAGTTTTTCCTAAGTAAATCACCAAATTTTGCAAACCCTTCGTTCATCCAAATACGCTGTTTCTCTGTCTCAGCTACTGTGCGAAGCCGATCTGTCATTTCTACCAGTGATCCGCCAATTTCGCCTTGCCTATTAAACACATCAATGTCATTTTCAAATTTCCCCTCACCAACTTCCAATGCAAAATGGCGAATTTTACGAAAATTATCGGCAATAAGATTAACCTTATCGATTAAGGGCATTAGTTCCGCAACAGCGGTAGTTCTTCTTTTGGGCAAATTACCTTCACTTAACGTGGACAGTGATTTTTCTAATTCCTTCAATCCTTTTTTCATACGAGAAAAACCACCGGTAAAAAAGAAAATAGCTGTTGCAATGCCTATAGTTAAGAAAATTATATTTACAGTGATGTTCTTCTGCAATTTACTTCTTATGGCTACTATTTTATCCTCCTCGGCACTTACTATTTTTAACTGCCAATACTTAATATCTTCTTCTGCTTTTTTGAAGGTATTGTTTAATTTATCCTGATAAAAGCTTAAAGTAGCTGCCGCAGGATTTTTTGTATTGAAGCTATCGGCCTGATAAGAAGAATAGGTATTGAGGGCATTTTCCTGCAATGACTTTAATTGTTGCAAATGTTGGCGTAAGCTGCCAAAAACAACCAGTGCCTCATCATTAGGATCAAGCTCAACCAGTGCTGGCATTATTTCCTCCTGCCATATTTTTTGCCAGCTTTGGCTATATTGATCTTCTTGTAAAAAAAGCGCCTGTTGAAATACCAGGTCAGCTTTCTGTATATCTATATTTACATTTTGTAATTTTTCAAGCTTTTGCTCTTTATTAAATTTTACCAGGTTAGCCTCTTCTGTGAGCAATGAGTTTTGGTAAATTGAAAAAGCTGACTGGATAATTAAAGCCAATACTACTAATAGCATTATAACACTTGGCTTAAATTTAATAGAACGATTATCAACTAGCATAACAACAATTGTTTTAAAAATGAACTTTAAATTTACCAGCTTTTTTTAAAGGAAAAAAATACTGAAAAAAAACATTACGTAAGTTGGGAATATATAATTAAAAGAATATTTGGTGTAAGATAGATAGAATTGGGAGGCAAACAAACATTTCGTAAATGATTAAAAATCAATTAATATGATTTTTATTTCATGCTACATATTAAGTAATTTTCGTGTTGAGTTTTAGAAGTAGGAAAAAAATACAAAATAAAATTTATTGCCGTAATTTAGTACATTTACTATATTTATTACATAATATAACATCCGTTATATAGGAGCCACGGCTAATGCAATAGTTGATTTTCAACTGGTTATGTAAGATTAAATGTTTTATAATTAAATATTTATTACACAAGTAAGAAATTATAAATAAAGAAACACTTATGTGCTTATCTATAAAGTCTATTATCACTTTTGATGTAAGGAAAAACCTGAATTATTACAATAAAGATAATTTTTGTAAAATATAAACGCAATAAGACACTTCCATAGTGGACGAAAAAAAAATTAAAAATAAAAAACTTTCCTGAATATTCTTTGATAGCAACATAATACATAAGTATTTGCAAATGAACATTTTAAAAAATTCTTCAAATCAAATTGAAATAATCACTTCCCTTCTTACATCGCAATTTACAAATTGAGGATAAAATTCAAGTTTTTCCTTGCCTGTTTTAATACTCCAATACGTGATGCTATTAAACTAAATATCGAATTTCAACTACGATTTGACAAGTCCAAAATTTTCAAACGCTTGGTTCCTCTCTGACTTAAAAGTTACCTTTTGTAAATATATGCTTTGCAGCATTTTTATTTATATGTTAATTTTTGTAACTTGGGGATTAATTAGCGGATATCTAATTTTTTGAACTTATGAAATTTTTTAAACTTAATATGGAGTCTTCAAACGATACGTTGAAGGCAGATTTTTTTGCTACCTTCAGCCTAAAAAACTTGATCGATGAATCTTATTTACAAAGCTTAGCCAATGACTTTGAAATTAAAGCAACCCAATGTAAAAGTCAGTATCAGCTCAATAGGATTCAAAAAGCATATTTTCTAAAATATGATCAATTATTAAATCAAACCGCCAACAAAGGACAACTCAACCAAAAAGGTGTGGCAGAAGCTATTAAATCAACTTTACAAGAATTTGAAGAAAGCTTATATAATATACTATCTTACACGGTCATGCCCAATCACATTCATTTTCTTTTCAAACTTAAAAAACCCGAAACGGATGATTTACAGAAACAAGTAGAAGGGATACTACAGTTGCTAAAAGAGCAAATAACTCAAAATATTGGACAATACCTAAATCTGGGCAACAACATTTGGGCTACATTTAATTGCGAACATCATTTGATGCTGGAAAAAGAGGTGATCAACTTAACATCTTATCTTGTAGAAGATCCGGTAAAAGCCGGTCTAGTAGATTATTGGAAAGATTATCCGCATACCTATATAAATCCCGACCTGGTATAAAGTTATTTTTGCTAATTTTGGGCAATGGACAAAGCAGCGATCGTAGAGCAAATACGAAAGAAAAAATCGTACCTATGTATAGGACTTGACACAGACATTAATAAAATTCCGGGACACTTAAAAAACCTGGAGGATCCTGTTTGGGAATTTAACAAAGCTATTATTGACGCTACGTTACCTTATGCCGTGGCATACAAACCCAACATTGCATTTTATGAAAGTATGGGTGCAAAGGGCTGGGAAAGCTTACAAAAAACAATGGCTTATATCCCCCCTGATGTTTTCACCATTGCCGATGCCAAAAGAGGCGATATTGGCAATACCAGTAAAATGTATGCACGCGCATTTTTTGATCAAAAGCAATCGGGCCTATCGTTCGATGCCATTACGGTAGCCCCTTACATGGGCGAAGATTCAGTTAAGCCTTTTCTGGAATTTGAAAACAAATGGGTGATATTATTAGCACTTACCTCCAACCATGGAAGCCATAATTTTCAACATTTAACATCAGATGGGATTCCTCTTTATCAAAACGTACTAAAAACCAGCCAGCAATGGGGCACTCCAGATCAAATGATGTACGTGGCAGGTGCTACCCAAGCAGAGAAGCTTGCTGAAATACGGAAAATTGTACCAGAGCATTTTTTGTTGGTCCCCGGCGTAGGTGCCCAGGGTGGTGATCTGGAGGCAGTATCAAAATACGGCTTCAACAGCCAATGTGGCTTGCTGGTCAATTCCTCCCGAGGGATCATTTATGCCTCTGATGGCGAAGACTTTGCCGAGGCAGCCGGTAGAGCAGCCCAGGCTGTGCAACAGCAAATGAAGGAGTGTATGGAAAGGTATGGAGTTGGGTGAGAGATAAATGTCATCCATTCACTACTATCTTATTGCAGCATTTCACCCTGTGAACTAAACTAAACCAGGTGGTTTTATAAATGCGCAAGATGACTATAGTTTGGTTAACTACCCTAGTTATCAAATATACCGCTACCGCAACAAATTAATTACATTTCCCTTTAATCTGCCAAAGGTGGACTCGTGGAACAAAAGGTATAAATGAAAATTACAGAAAACCTCAGTGCAGGATGCATCAATGAAGATAAGAATCTGCTGTTAAACTAACATGAGCTTAGTAGTATTAAATTACCTGTTTTTTACCATTGCATTAAGCTGTAAATCACATAAAACCGGTAAAATAAATAAAATTTTCGCTGCCAATTAAATATAACTATATTTTGAAAATTTCTGATATCAGTAACTTTGTATCTTTTTATATGGATAGCTACAAAAAAGGCAAATTGGATATTTACAAAGTATATATTTGGTAAAACATGCAATAATTAGCAATATATATTAACGTTTGTACTTTTAATCAAATTAAATAATTCTTTTAATTATTGTATTTTTTATATAATTTAGAGCTTCCAAACATACAATTATTTATCATAGATAACTTCTTTTTATAAAAAAACCGTTATGGCAGAGCAGGTTAAGATACTAATAGTTGAAGATGAGTTACTCACCGCTACCGATATAAAAGAGAAGCTAGAAAGCAATGAATACAAAGTTACCGGCATAGCCCAAACCGCTGGCGAGGCTTATTTATTGGCAAAAAATACCGATCCTGATATTATAATGTTAGACATTACATTAGCAGGTCATAAAGATGGCATTGAAGCAGCAGAGATGATAAAGGATATCTGGCAAGGACCAATCATCTTTTTATCGGCTAATTCAGACAAGAACTTATTAAAAAAAGCAATTAAAATAAACCCGGCAGCCTATTTATTGAAGCCTTTCAATCTCAATGAATTTGCGATGAATATTGAGATAGCCATTAACAACTTCATGATGCAGCAAGCAAACTTCCCCAATTATACATTAGGCTTTAACACTGACTTTTTATTCGTACCGGTAGATTATACCCATCAAAAAATAAAAAAAACATCAATTCTTTATTTAGAAGCATCCGGTAGCTATGTCAAAATAAATACGTATCAAGAGCAAATTATTATCTCTACCAACCTGGGAAATTTTGAAAAGCAATTAAAGGATCCGTCTTTTTTCAGAATTTCCAGGAAGCATTTAGTAAACATGAACCATATTGATAAAATAGAAGGAAACCAGCTAGTTATTCATGGCCAAAAACTACTTATTGGTGAGTCTTTTAAGGCTAAATTATTTGGTAACTTTCAATTTATCAAGACCAAATGAAATTATTGCTCTACATATTCACGATTATTTTCCTATGTCGTTCAAAATGCTTATCTGATAACCAATTAATTAATAACATTAAAGCAAATTTTCATGAAAATTATAAAAAGACGGATTCATTAGTTGATATACTTATCTCAAAGAATTCAAATCATGATGATTTACAACTGCTAGGTGAGGCAAAAATGCTTAAAGGTTCAGTCCTAACCAGGCTAAACAACTATGAACAAGCAAACAAATTTTTACTTCAGGCGCTCCGAATATTTGATCAAATACAAAATGACACATTAATAATTAAAACCCAATTAGCATTAGGATTTAATCACCACTATATTCATAATCACAATTATAGTATTTACATAAATAGGGAAGCATTGAATTTGGCAAAAAAAATAGCAGATTCAACATTACTGCATGCATGTTATTATTCACTTGGCAGAGCTTATGGCTGGAGTCAAGAAAAGGCAGATGAGGCGAATCCTGATACTATTAAAATAGCAATACAGAATTTTGATATGGCTGCCAATTACATTAAAAATTGGGGAGATAGCTTAAAATATTTACCATTGATTAGAGGTTATGGAGATGCTTATTTAAAATTAGGAAATTACGAAAAATCAAAATTCTACTTTGACATAATCCATAAATTGGATAGTACAACGAATTTTATCAGCGCAGTAAATCTTGGCGAAATATATACCAGAACTGGAAACTTTAAAAAAGCTAAATATTATTTAGACTTGGCAGAACGCCGTGCCGGAGAATTACATAATTTACACAATATGGAATGGGCGTATTTGAACTTGTACATGTATTACAAAGCTATAAACAACAAAGAAAAAGCTATATTATATAAATTAAAATCCATGGAAATGAAAGTGAAAAGAGTAAAATCTGATCAGCAAGCTGAAATATCAAGACTTTCTATGGCATATCAATCTGAACAAAAAGACCAAAAGTTACATTTTCAAAGCCAAATTTTAAAATTACAAAGCAAGAATTTGAAAGATCAAAAGTGGCTAATAATTGTGATCTCTTTTGGTCTACTCACTTCACTTATGTTCAGCCTCTTTTACTATCGTCTTTTTAAAAAAAATAAAAGAGTAAGCGAACAAAATTCACTCTTGGTAAGGGAACAGAGTCACCGTGTTAAAAACAATTTACAAGTAATATCGGCTCTGCTCAGCCTGCAAGCCAATCGCCTACAAGAACCAAAAGCAAGACAGGCTATTGAAGACAGTCAGCATCGTATGCAAGTAATGAGCATGATACATCAGCGATTGTATGGTGATAACACGGTGCAGATCAATGTAAAAAAATTAATCAAAGACATAAGTAATACGATGATCAAGGCCTTATGGACGCAAGGATATTCACCTAAAACGGAATTTAAAGTGATGGATATATACCTACCCCTGGAGAAGGCTGTCCCCATTGGTCTTATTGTAAATGAATTAATCACCAATTCACTCAAGCATGCTTTTGCTGATCACGTAAATCCCAAAATAAACATCAGCTTACAAGAGGTAAACACGAAAAAGTATAATTTCCGCTATGCTGACAATGGGCCTGGATTTGACCATTCAGGCACCAGGCAATCTTTTGGTCTATTGCTAATTGACTTGCAGTCTCGCCAGCTATTTGGTCAGTATTGCTGGCAAAATGGTGAAGGGGCTAATTTCAGTCTGGAATTTAAGGTATAGAATTTGTTTTTAGCAGGTGAAATTTTAAATGACCCCATGTGCTTCTTATCCCCTCTACATCGTGATACCATACTTCCAGCATTAATCACTTTAATAGCTAATTGACTTATATATTTTAATTTTTTTTCATGAATGGTGATATTTTTTGAAAAGCCACATATAAGGGTAAATCAACAAAATATTACTAATATGAAAACTTATAAAAATTTAAAAACAAGAAAACTAATCTTTACTACCTTATTCTCATCTGCTCTATTTTTCGCTGGTTGCGGAAACTGCATTGAATGTGAAGACTGCAACGTGATGGGAATGCAACTGGAAGGCGCAACCGACCAATTTGAAGGAAAATGGTGCGAAAGTGACTTCAATAGCAAAGCTGAATGGAAAGCTTTTCAAAAACAGGCGGAGAACATGTGTAAATGTGATTGACCAGCAGATTGAAGGGGATAGCATTTGAAAGTACATTAATTGGTCTTCTAGATGCTAAAAAATTAAACTAAACCGATAACTCTACATAATGATAAATTGCAGAAAATGTATTTCTTTCATATACTGATTTTGTCAATCATGAGAATAAAAAAATATTCTGTAATTAAGATTTCAAGATTGAAGCTGAATGTAAAAAAATGTTTAAGAAATTTCTATTAGGTATTTATATGGGGTTTTGGGTTTGTTTGAAGATCACCCTTCTTTGTAAGAAAAAATACAACCTTTATAAACTTACCTTAATGTAAAATGAAATTATTAATTAAGTTTGTTTTAATTACTTGTCATAATTTATTATCTAAAAATACTAATTTAATATGCAATATATAATTAACCTTTTCAGTCTTTTTGTAGTCATTACTTTGACAAACGCATTCAATATTGCGATAGCACAAAATAATCCTGAAACCTTAGCCATTTATTATTTTACCGGTTCATATGGCACAAGCTATGATTATGTTACAAGCGTACACCAAGCTGTAGAGAGCGGGTTTGTGCAATCAAATCGCTTTACAATTGTGGAACGTGATAGATTTGATCAATTGTCAGAAGAAAACCAGTTTAGGGAAATTAATACCCAGGATGCCGTACGAATTGGTAATAATATAGGTGCCAACTTTGTAGTATTAGGCCACGTGAGTGGTGTGACGACAGGCTCCGAACGGAAACAGGCATTATTAAGTAATAGTACCTATTTAGAATACAATGCCAATGTTTCCTTTTCTCTTAAAATTGTAGATGTTGAATCAAGTCAGATTATCATCTCTGAATCTTTAGGCATAACTGAGGATTCAAGAGATTCACATGGAGTAGCTTTGGGAAAGGTTTTTCAATCAGTATCCAATCTTACCAGAAAATTCATTAATAAAAACTTTCCCCAGGAATTTCCCCTGATGGAAGTAGTTGAAAAAGACCAAAAAAGAAATGCTATAAAAGCTGTAAAGTTTTGGGCTGGAAGTGATCATGGGATTAGGCCTGGTGATGTGTTGGTTGCAGTATTCAGAAAGGAACTGATAAATCCAAATACAAAGGAAGTAGTATTCGACAATCAAATGCTTGCCGACATAGTAATTACAGAAGTAAATGGCTCAACAATTAGTACAGGTGAGGTGCAAAGCTGGAGACGTAATGGACCTGAACTTCAGGCTGCTATCCAGGAAAACCCTGATGACGTAATCTTTATTTTTCAAGGAGAAAGAAAAAAATATTATTAAACTAAACCCTACCATTATGTCGTCCATATTTAAAGTAGTACTGTTGATTATTATTGGTACTTTGATAGTATCTTGTGGAAACTCTTCTGAAGTAAGCACTGCGCTTATACCAGTTGAGAAAGATGGTGATTTTCAGTACATCAACGCAGATGGAGAACTAGTCATAAATCCTCAATTTAAGGATGCGACTTTTTTCAGGGGAAATCTTGCCTTGGTCCAATCATCCGGTGATAAGCCGAATATCGCTTTCATTGATAGAAAAGGGAAATACGCCTTTAATCAATTTTATATAGAAGCGACAACCTTTGAAGAGGGACTGGCCTGGGTTGTACCAGAGGGTAAAGCTCCCATTGCCATCAATCAAAAAGGTAAGACAGAAATAATCCTGGAAAAAGCAGAAAAGGTAAGAACATTTCATGAAGGTTTAGCTGCTTTCAGCATATACGAAGATGAAGAAGAGGTTGAAAAATGGGGGTTTATAAATAAAAAAGGGGAAATTGCTATACATCCACAATTCACTGAGACAGCTGATTTTAGTGAAGGTCTTTGCAGGGTATTTGATAAAGAAGGATTACAGGGTTATATTGATGAAGCAGGTGAAATTGTAGTAAATTATAAATACCACAATGCCAAAGATTTCAAAGACAACAAAGCAATTGTTTATGAGGATGGAAAAGCAGGAGTAATAAACAAAAAAGGTAATTATATTATCAATCCACTTTATGACAATCTAGTATGTGATGGAGATAAATATTTGTACAACAAAGGAAACAAGTGGGGATGGCTGGATAAAGATGGAAAAATTGAAATTAACCATCAATTCAGATATGCCTATCCTTTTAATGGACAAGATTTAGCACCCGTAGCCAAAAATGATGAATGGGGCTTTATAGACAAAGAAGGTAAAATAGTAATTAATCCTCAATTTGATTTAGCACTTCCATTTTTTAAAAAATTCGGTTTTGTCGTACATGATAAAAAATTAGGCATCATCAATCAAGAAGGCAAATACATTGTAAACCCACAGTTTGATGGTATTTCTGAAGATTTATTTAGCATATTCAACATGGAAAACTTACGTGAGCAAATTAGATATCGTCCCAAATCATATAATAATGTAAGCAGCGACTATTTCGATACGGAAAAAATAACCTCAAAAATTGATTTTATAAACCTATTTGGCCTCAATTTATCCAGCAATTATGATAGCATAGCCAGTCAATTTAAGATAGCAAAAAGAAACTTTCGATATAATAAAATTGTACAATTGGTCAATAATCAAACCCTTAGCAAAGAGGCAAGATTGAGCTTCTACGTAAATGGCAAACCCTATAGAAATTATAAGTATTCAGGAACTTCTATCCCGGATAAATACATTTACAAGATTGACCTTTACGGCAAGGGAATAGGTAAAACAACATTACTAATAGATGCATTTGAGAGCAAACTAGTTGGATTTAAAAAGGATGGAGAAAAGAGTAATTCAGATGAAGTATGGTATTACAATAATGAGATGAGGATTGGCTTTTCTCATGATGATTATCGCCAGGTGAGTCTGGTTATTGAAAGGTCATAGCCCAATCCATTCACAATCTATAGCCTGTGTTTAAATTTGTTGAAAAGAAAGTACTTGTATAATAGATTAACTTTTGATTGATTTTTTTACTTATAATAGATATTGATGCCTTAATTGTTCACTGAGCAAGCGTAATACACTAATAGTCTATCAGGGAAAAGTCAAACCATTAATAACTAACTGAAGTTTCGCACTCTTAAAAATTAAATAAAATGCCATAAAATCCCCTTTTGAGAGGGGCAAAGGGAGTGTTTATCAAAGAATAATTTTATTTTAATTTTTAAGATCAGGTTTTAACCCCATGTGGGTAAAACCGAGCTACAAATTCGTAACAAAAATGGAAATGAAAAAATAAAATATTTTTTGTTCTACACCCTCCTTTGCCTCCCTCAAGGGAGTAATCACAGCTGCTTTATTTTTTCATTTTCCATTTTCACCAAATACTATTCTGGTGCGAAACTTCAGTAACTAATTAAATATTTAAAAATGCTGTAACATAGTGCAAGAGTGTAACAGTATTTTTAACAAATCATTTAAACTATACAACATTAAAAAGCCTGAGGTTTAAAATTTCAACCAAAATAATACAAGTAAATTTATTATCATTTGGTGATATTTTCTCAATCCACTCATATAAGAGTAAATCTTAAACAATTAAAAGAATATAACCATGAGAACTTTTTTAAACATCGCATTCGTATTAAGCCTTACAGGAATATTTGTATCCTGTTCTGAACCGGAAGAGGTAAACCCGGAAATTAGCTTTAGCCAACAAATCAAAAATTTTGTACCCGACAGTACTATTCAGGTGCTACGAGACATGGGGCTGGAAGTACATGAAGGCATCCAGCCGCCCAACATAGAAGGGGTGTACCACGCGAGCCCCAATCTAATGCTTTCAAGCAGTGTGCCCAATGAAATATACAAGGAGGGTGAACAATTTGCTGATTACCGCTACCAGTTTCGAGATCAAAACATGGAAAAGCTCACCATTTCGCTGGATAGTAAGGGTATGTTTGTGGGCACCAATAAAGTTATCTCAGAAAAAACCGGACAAGGTGCATTTTTATCAGGGTATGGCCAGGAGTTTTCTGCCTTTATCATATTAGATGGTTATTCGCTCAAGGGCAGTGATACCACCTGGCACCAGTCGCTGGAAGTTATATCAGGCACCATTACAACTGACGGAATTGAAAATTTTCAAATGGCAGTGTTATTATTGGATGATTATGGCGATCCACATAATTTCCTGATTCCAATAAATACTGGGCGAGCATTTCACGATGGTGATAGTTTGGCTAGTAGCAAAAATTCATTTAGGGAAATACTTATCGAAAGTAGTGAAAACTCAGCCTTGAATGTACTCACGCAAATGGGCAATTACTAATTAGAAAAAAACAGGGGTTTATAAGAAAGTTTCTTGTATTCATTAGAATCAAGTTGTCTTAAATATTAAATCGTTTAATTTAATGGAATTAAATGATTTAATATTATCCTAGCATAAAAAATTAATTAATAAAAAAGCTATGTATATTTTCAAAAAAATTAGCATCATTATTTTAGCGGGTTCCCTTATCTATTGCCTCACTAATAATTCATACGCTCAAATAAGTGTAGGGGGAGCAGTAAACCTGGATATCACCAACGGATTTGGTAGAATATTCTTGCCTTCAGAAACTAATATAAGAATGTTTGGTCTTAACTTAAGAAGCTATTTAGATATATCAGAAAATTTAAGGTTTGCACCCAATTTCACGTTTAGTTTTCCCAATACTACTGAAATAGAAGACATGGACTATAAAACAAATGTTATTTCTTTTAGCATGGACGGGCACTATGTAATAAGATTTGAAGAACAACCTATCGTGCCTGTTAACTTATACGGAATTTTTGGAATAAACTATAGCATTGTAAACAGTGATTTAGGTGATATTTTATTTTTAGGCAGAGATAGTAGTAATTTTTCGTTAGGCCTGGGTGGAGGATTTGAAATTTCTTTAAATAAAATTAACTTATTTTTTGAATCAAAACTACTTTTTAGTGGCGGCTATAGTCCATTATTAATAAATACCGGGGTCATGTTACCTATT
>Ga0207419_1000222_pt1 | contig 47080 bp, 44 predicted proteins | sample ElkSloMetagenome_4_FD_184723 | JGI IMG/M metagenome (GOLD analysis project Ga0207419, IMG submission 184723) | Hot spring microbial communities from Elkhorn Slough, Monterey Bay, USA - MD2A (version 2) | ecosystem: Environmental > Aquatic > Marine > Intertidal zone > Estuary: Microbial mat ...
CCCTTAATGTTTGGCTTAAAGAAAAATGACTTACCAGCAGAAGTAAAAAGACGGTTAGATATTTCATTTTTTACTATTTAAATTATATTCGAGAGGTAGCATATCAGACAGGTCTATCTCCAAAATTTCTCCTGATACTTCAAAATACTCGTTGTCAAGCAGATTCCCGAATCTATCAACGAGAAGATAAGGCCGAAATGAAATGACTTCAGTACTTCTATTTTCAGCGTACGGAAAACCATCGACGTCGTACCTATATGTTTTAGTGCCTTGTAAGCTGTTATGTGGTTTAATGTAAAATTTAAAATCGCCGTCATCACTTAATGATAACATTTTATCTTGTAGACTGAGTTTATATGTTCCGTTGTCCAACTTCTGAACGTAAAACATTTTTCTAGGCCTTATTCTTCCCTCTTCGGTACCAACTTTAGATCTAATTTCTCTAAATTTTTCATTTATGATTTGAACAAAGAAATGGTTTAAAGTGTTTTCGAATGCTTTAGCTCTCTCTTTTCTTTCCTTTCTTTGACTACTACCTATATCTTTAAATAGACTATAGCCATATAAAAATTTGTAGTCTATAAAAAACTCGCTAAGAGTATCTGCTGAGTATTCTACTTTAAAATCTTTAATATGGTACTCCATCTGATAACCTAAGGCTTCATTTTGAATTTGCAGCGGTTGCGAAGCTTTTGCTTCAAGAATGTAGTTAAGGGTGTCAAATTTGACCTGAATGACATCCTCGTTAAGTATTTTGGTTTTTCTTGTATTGAAGGATTTACCTAAAAAATTTTCCCTGAAGACGTCATACAATTTTTGTGATCTTAAAGTATCTGAGTGGTCATTCCACGAATCATCTTTTTTAGTTTCTAGTTTTGCTTTTAAATAATACTCAGACCTTAATTCTTTTGCAGCTGATACTTCGTGAAGTTCATAATTTGGGTGATAGAATATAAGCTTTGGTTCAGGAATAAAGATATTTACTGGCAATTCAAAAACACCATTTTTATCTGTAAATGTAGAAATTGTGGTTTGGTCGTAAAATACTTTTACGCCTTCGATGGGTCTTTCTTCAAAATCTAAAACTTCAGCACTGAGATTTTGACTGTTAGCATTAAAATAGAATAGTACAAGACAACAAATCAAATAGAAATTTCTCATAAAATCCTTTAAAAAAATCTTAATCAAATACCATTCCAATTATTATTACTTGGTTTTAAAAATAATTAGACGGCAACATCAAAGCGACTTTAGATTTAGAGAGTTCTCCAATCAGCACCACATTTTGAATGTCGATATTATTTCCGTATTGATCTACCCTAATTGTTGGTTTTTCAAATTGAAGTGTGCTCATTTCGCTCTTGTATTTCAAGATAATTTTTGAAGGTATATATTTACCGTTGAAAGTTCCTATAACTTTAGGCTTAAGACTGACTTTAAACAAGTTATTTTCAATGGGTTTTACATCAAATATTTTCTCAGGTTTAAGAAGAAAGCCTTGATACCCTGTTTGAAACTTAGTCTTTGCCAGATCACCATTTACCAAGGATTTTAAAAATTTATCAAAAGACCTTTCATATACTTTTTCTCTTCGTTTATTCAGGCTTGAGTCTGTATCTTCAAAAAATGAAAAACCAGCATAAAATGCTTGTCTTTGGTAAAGTTCATCTAGACTTTTAGTCGCAAATTTGACGAAGAACGCTTTTAAATCGAAACTCACTTTGTAACCAAGATAATTGTTTTGAACAGTTATGGGGTTTAAAGATTCTGCGTATAGGGTATTGTTTTCTGTTTTAAAATAGACAATAACGTCATCAAGGTTAAGAATTTTACATTGTCTTGCAGGTTTTCCTTCCCCTAAAAAGTTTTTTTTAAAAACTTCTAACATTTCTTCTCGGCTAAAGGGTGAAGCATATAAATCGACAACATTCAAGTTTTCAGGCTTAGGCTGCAATCGATAAACTTGCTCTAAATTCTCAACATCATCGATAAAAAGGGATTCGTATCCTAAGTAAGTTATTACAAGTCTAAGTTCTGTGACATTATCTGGTTTTTCAATATTAAAAATACCCTCTAAATTTGTGATTACGCCTCGTGTTGTGCCATCAAAATAAACTGTTGCACTCACCAAAGGTTCGTTATTTTCATCGACCACCTTTGCACTATAATTTTGAGCTTTTGCAGAATAAATGAATAAAAATGTAAGGGAGAACAAAAGGTGTCTCATTGGTTAAATTTATTTTATTGAAGAGACCAATCTTTTAATCTCATCTTTTGAATTATAACTGTGCAATATAATTCTAATTCTTTCTTTGCCTTTAGGAACTGTAGGATATAAAATAGCTTTAACACCAAAACCATTTTCATTTAAGTTCTTTGCTAAGGCTTTGGCTTTAACAATATCTCTAGTTTGAATGAATTGAATAGCAGTATCATTCAATGATATTTGTTCACTAAGATCTGCTGAAATAACTTCTTTTTTAAACAATGAAATTACAGCCTTAAGTTCCTCTTTTTCCTTGTCCTCACTTTCAAAATAATCCAGTGAAGCGATGACCTTGGCGACATGAAAAGGCGAAGCTCCTGTGGTATAAATAAAAGGTCTGGAAAAGTTGATGAGGTAATCTTTCAATGCTTTTGAACCCAAAACAAATCCGCCGTGAGAACCAAGCGCTTTTCCACAGGTATATATTCTTGCAAAAATGTCTTTGGAAAATTCGTAACTCAAGCCTTTATAATCTTTACCACAAACCCCAAGGGCATGTGCTTCGTCGATTATGAGATAAGCCTGATAATTCTTTGAAATTTCGATCAATCTACTAACATCAGACTGATCACCATCCATAGAAAATACCGACTCGGTGATGATATAAATATTTTGTGGATTTAGTCTTTTTAGTTGAAGTTCAATTTTTTTAGCCAAGTCTTTATAATTGTTATGCTGAAATTTAAAGGATTTGGCCTTACTCATTTGTAAACCATCCCGAATGGAAGCATGACAAAGCTCATCGTAAAAAATAATATCCTTGGGCTTGAGGGTTGCGGATAATAAACCAATATTGGCATCATAACCAGAGTTGAAAAATAAAGCTGCTTCGGTATTAAAAACCCTGTTTGCTTTTAGTTCTAAAATTTCAAAAAGCTTATGGTTACCGCTTATGAGACGTGAACCAGACGAGCCATTGGCTTCTATGCTTTGGCTGTTAATAAAGGATTTGGCAGAATCAGAAATGGCCTTGTTTCCGGAATAACCGAGATAATCATTAGAAAAAAAATCTGCTTCAAATGTTGGATGACTTAATGTTCTGAAGTTTGCCGCTTTTTTTCTTCGGAGCAGATCGTTCTTTAAATTCAATGGCAAATCCATAATTGCAAAATAGAGTTTTTATTTCTCTCTTATACTGAATGTGACATTTAGTTTTAGAGCAATATTATCTTCAAAATTTTCAAATCCATATGCTCCATAACGATAAAAGGCACCAATACCATAGCCCATATTTGTACCTAAAGATTCAAGAGTGAGCAAATTAGTCAATTCCAATCCTGACTCTATAAAAATTTCATCCTTCGTTTTGAATTGAAAATTGTGATCACTAGGATTGGATAAATCTCCCCAACCCATGTTGTGATGTAAAATAACGCCCGGACTAAAATTCTTGGATTTGAAAAGTAAACTTCCTACATCATGAGTTAGAAAAAGATGAACATATTGGTCTGATAGAAACTCATACGGGAACATGGTCTGAAAACGATCATACATTACGACAGGAAAGTTATCATCAAAGCTGCCTTCGCCTGTAAACAGAAGACCAATAGGGATATCGCCTTCAACAGTGCCCGCTTGAAGGTTATAACGTGTTCTCCCTAGATATTTTGAAAAGAAGCTTTGATGTATATTGGCTTCAACTTTTTGATAGTCAAATTCTCCATTGAGTAGGTTGTCAAAACCCCTGGTATATCTCAAGTTAAAGACAGGGTATTTTGTGCCCAAACTAACCCTTCTCAGAGGTGTTTCCACAATGCGTTCTCTGTGCGCATATCTCAAATTTAAAATAGCTTCTGTATTTCTGTAATTGGTAAAAAATTGAGCATTATCAACAAATGTATAATTGTATTGAGGTCTGACCCATTCATTTCTTAAGCTTGCACTCCAGGTTAAGTATTTTAAGTCTCTTCGATTAATAGTAAATTGATATTGCTCAACAATATCCATCGTAGAAGCTATGAATTTTCGTGGATTACCCTGAAGTGAAAATTTATCATTTTGTAATGAAGATGTTCCAATTTCTCTGACGTCGTTAGAATAACTGGCTTCAAGGCTAAAATCATTACTTTTATCGAGATCATAGATAGCATGACCGCCGAATTTCCAATTGAAATCTTTAAAGCCATATGCAAAATAGCCACCTACACGAAAGTTTTTGAATAACTTTTCGTTGGTTTCAGCGCCAGCGCCTAGTCTAAACCCTTCAAAATTGTTGTAACCAAAAAAACGGTTCAATTTAATATTAACCTTTCCCCAGGGGACATTGCCTGTAGAAAGCGTATTGATCACATCAAATGCTTTGTCAAATTTAAGTTTTTCACCCAGGCTGTCAATCACTCTATAAGTTACTTGTTCTTTTCTCGAAAGTGAGTCTATGCGATATTCTTTCCAAAATTCATCACCCCTGTTTGTTGCCTCTTTTTCATACTTTAGCTCTACTTCTGAAAAGTCCTTTCTACTCAAATTATCAATAAATTGGATGTCTTTAAGATAAGTTTTACCATCTATAAAAATATCTACCTCGTCACTGAGTTCAATTTTAAAATTTAATTGTTCAGGAAACCAGTCTCCACTTTCTATTCGGGAATATTTTTGTTGAATTTTTAGGGTGGTCACCAAATCGTCATTAGGTTCAGCCACTATATTTTGAATGGCATAGCCGTCAGAATTTATGTACATAAACCCCTTAAGACCATCAATATTTGCTGTTGCTTTTGGTTGAAATGAAATATTGAAGATGGTATCTTTCTGGTTGAAAACGGTGTCTTCCAGATAGTAATCATAGCGCTTCATGCTGCCTTTTGCAATAGGATTAAGAAAGTTGATATCCAGTAAGCTGATATTTTCTTCGTAAAAGCCAAAAGGCTGAAGCTCTGTGGCCAGCATGGTCAGGTAAGCATTTTCGAGACCGGATACTCTGGAAGCCAGGACCTTTTCTTCACTCAGGTCTGGTGGTAAAAATTTTCTTTCTGTTACCGATTCCAAAACAGCGATATGAAAACTACCATCTTTTATTAGTGTTTTGTCTATAGCGTCTAAACTATCACTCGATAAATCAAGTTCTCCTTTCTCTATTTTTTCCAGATATTCAATTCTCGTAGAATCTGCCTGATTCTGAAATTCTTCAGAATCAATAATGCTTTTGCTGTACGAGGTGTATTGAAAGCCTCCCTTTTTTAGGGGATTATTTTTATCTCTGTTGCTTATGACTTTTCTGATAATTCTAAGTGCTGGATTTTCAGCATTGGGGTTTATAACAACCTCATTTAGGTTTTCTACAGAAGGCCGAAGCTCTACCTCTATATATGTTTCGTTTGATAAATCTAGGACCTGATCTTTGTATCCTAAATATGTAACTCTTATACTGGATATCGGTTTGTTTTGTTGATAAGAAAATTCCCCATTTATATCAGTTATGACACCTCTGTCATCAATCCCATTAAAGGTAATGTTGGCAAAAGCTAAGCTTTCTTTGGTTTCTCGGTCTACTACCTTTCCAGAAATTTTGTATTGAGCACTCAGCACAGAGATATTTACAAAAAGGAGAATTAAATAAACAAGGTGTTTAGTTGATTTGTGTAACATTCATCATAAAGTTAGTTGGATAGACAATTTCAAAAATATTTCGCATTGAATTTACGTAACTCCTCTATTTTAGGTCTTTTTTATCAGATGACGTGTTTTCATCCTTTAAGTCTTTTGTTTCCTCACTACTTAATTCATGAGTTTTAGGATTGTACTTACCTTTTAAATCATCAATTTTGGTCTTTTTGTAAAGTTCGTTTCCTGTGATATATCCAGTTCGGCCAAGTAAATGACCACCTATTGGAGCAGTCAAAAAGATAAAAATAATTATGGCCAGTACGCGGGATGAGATGGCAATATCAGCAAAATAAATGGCGGCTGCAGCCAGTAACAAGCCAACCCCAAGAGTCGCAGCTTTTGTGTTGACAGAAATTCTCAGATATGTATCAGGCATGCGGATAAGACCAATGGCCGCCAACATAGCGAATATGGTTCCAAGTATTGATACTATTATGATGATGATGTTAGTCATTTTGATCTCTTTTGTCTCGTTTTTCCAAATAATAAGTGAAAGCTACAGTTCCCAGGAATGCAATAAGAGCTAAAATAAGCGCAATATCCAAAAAATTAGGTTGATCATAAATGATGCTATAAATGGATATAATCCCAATGCCTATGGTAACGATTAGATCTAATGCGATAACCCTGTCGATTATTGATGGACCTTTTACAAATCTAATGAAAACGAAAACCATTGATAATGATAGCAATGGTAAAATAATGTAATATAAAAATTCGTATATGGTCATCGCGTTATTAATAAAATTCGTCTCTCGAAGCCGTCTTTAATATCTTTTATAAACTTGTCTTTATCTTGTACATACATGGTGTGAACATAAAGCACTTTTTTGTCATCAGAAACATCTATACTAAGTGTTCCTGGTGTTAGAGTGATAAGGTTTGCCAAAAGTGAAATCTCAGCATTGGTTTCTACATCCAAAGGTATTTTAATAATTCCAGGTGTAACATTTAGACCTGGTGTCATGATTTCATAAGCAACTTCAAGGTTTGCTACAACCACAGAATACAGGAAATACAAGATAAAACTTACGATCCTTGGAATTATTTTTACGTATTTGTTACCTCCAGTCTGCGTGCCGATAATCCACATGATAAAGAACCCAATAATAAAGCCAAACGTAAAACTTGAAAGCTCATAGGATCCTGTAAGAAAGACCCACATAAGCATAAGTAGTATGTTGGTTAAGAATTGTGCTCTCATGTCGTTATGGTTTTAATACCGCTTTTATATAATTTTGAGGATTAATAATGTCTTCTGCTATTCTCAAAGATAAGGTTTGAATATGCTCTGCGCCAAAACCTATGTACAACGTTATGATTGCAAGAATAGCTATTGGGGTTACAAACTGCCATTTTTGTAGGGTATAAAGTTGATCAAAGGGAATAAACTTCCTCTTAAATGAAAATTCGGGTTGTTTTTTCCAAAAAGCTTCAGACCAAATCTTAGCAACTACCACTAATGTAATAAAGCTTCCTAGAATTAAAGCTCCAAAATACCAATAATTTTCATTGTTATAGCTACTTAAAAATAATGAAATTTTTGGCCAAAACCCAGACAGTGGAGGAACGCCAACCAAAGAAAATAAAACAATTACCATCAATAGGCTAAGTTTTGGATAATTGTGATATAATCCACCAATTTTTTTCATGTTAGTAGTTCCCTTTATTCTATAAACTAAACCACCAATTAAAAATAAATTTGTCTTTACAACAATGTCGTGAATAAGGTAAAATATAACTCCAGAGATTGCCATGACATTAAAGACCCCTAAACCTCCAATCATAAATCCAATATGGCAGATAATGAGGTAAGAAAATACTTTTCGGATATTATTCTGAATGATTGCTCCAAATGATCCACTAATAATTGTAAGTACAGAAAGGATAATCAATAAATTAAGCAAAAATTGATCTTGAGGAAAAATTAAGGTCATCATTCGTATCAAAGCATACACGCCAACTTTGGTCAAAAGTCCTGAAAAAATTGCTGACACCGCTGATGGAGGCGTATGATAAGACGCAGGAAGCCAAAAATTTAAAGGGAAAATAGCAGATTTAATACTAAAAGCTGTCAGAAAAAGTACCGCACTTATATCTATCAAAACCCTGCTATCTATAAGTTCTATCTTATTAGCAATATCAGCCATGTTTAAGGAACCGGTGAGGCCATAAATTACGCCTAAACCCGTTAAAAAGATTAAAGAACCGAAAAAATTTAGAGTGAAATATTTTATAGCGCCTTCCAACTGGTTTTTTTCACCTCCAATACTTATTAAAACAAAAGAACTTATAATAATGATTTCGAACCAAACGTATAAGTTAAACATATCTCCAGTTAAAAAAGCACCATTTAACCCTAATAATAAAAAGTGATAGACACTAAAAAAACCAAATCTCAGGCGTGCATTTATAACCGAGACTATCGCGAAAATCGAGACAGCCAAGCCAGCAATAGAAGTCAACAAAAGAAGGGTGGCAGAAAGCAAATCACCAACAAAAACAATTCCAAATGGAGCATCCCAGTTTCCGGCATTTACAACTTGTGTGCCATTCTCCCATATGAAAAGAAATACAGCTATTGATACTCCTAATGCAATAAAGTTTCCTGTAATTGTTAGTATTTTTTGGATTTTTATTTTTTTCCAAAAAAACATCAACACAATACTGAAAAAGAGTTGTACAATGAGTGGATATGTAATAATGTTTTCCGTCATGAATCTTCATCTTTTGTGTTTAACATATCCAAATCATCAGTATGTAAGGCCTTGTAGGTTCGTTTTACAAGGATAATCGCAAAAGCCTGAAGCCCAAAGCTTATGACTATAGAAGTAAGAATTAAAGCTTGTGGTATAGGGTCTGCATATATTTCTGCGAAGTGTTTTAATTCAGGAGATATTATAGGAGGTCTACCTTTGGTAATTCTTCCTAGAAGAAAAATCAACAAGTTTACGCCATTGCCAAGTAAAATCACTCCAATAATCAATTTGACAATACTTCGTCTTAGAATCATGTATGTTCCAGAAGCATATAAAATACCAGTCATTATTGCTAAAAGTATTTCCATGTTTATGCGTTTTCTGAAATTGTAAATATTATGGTAAGGGATACTCCAAACACGACAAAATAAACGCCAGTATCAAAAAATAATGCTGAACCAATTTTTCCTATTACTGGAAAATGTCCCGGTACCCAGAGCCCGGTCATTAGGGGCAGCCCTTCAGCTATTGTTGGGGCTATAGCGCTTCCAAAAGAAATTAATAGGCCCAGTGGCATGAGAAATCCCGGATGAACTTTAATAATTTTTCTTGTGTTTTGAAGTCCATACGCAAATGCATGCAATACGAAAGCTATGGCAGCAATTAAGCCTCCTACAAAACCACCACCTGGAAGATAATGTCCTCGAAATAAAATAAAAACAGAAAACAATAATAATACTGGAAGTAGGATGTCTGATGCTGTTCTTAGAATAAGAGTTTTCATAGTTATTATTTTTTGTCTTTTGATTTTAGTCTAAGTTTTAGTAATCCAAAAACACCAATAGCAGCTACAATTAGAACCGTAATTTCAATTAAAGTATCTGTGCCTCTAAAGTCGACTAAAATGACATTTACAACATTTTTTCCTTTAGCTAGTGTATATGAATTTTCAGCATAAAAATCACTAATTTGACTGTTTTTAGGCTCCGAAAGTACTTTTAAAATCAATAATGTGATCATCGTTCCAAAGATACTTGCAAGCACACCGTGTTCCACTCTTAAATAATTTTTAGAAAACTTAAGATATTTTGGTAACCTGTAAAGCACGAGTACAAAAAGTATAACGGTTAAAGTATCTACAGAAAATTGAGTCATAGCTAAGTCCGGCGCACTGTAAAACAAGTACAGCAGGCAAAACGCAAATCCTATAATTCCCATTGAAGCCACAGCCGTAAGTCTTGATGGAGAAAATACGGTGAAAAGCGTAGATAAAAACATGATGACTACAATCACAATCTCATAAAACGTAAGTTGAGACAAGGAGTTATAATCAATTATGATTTTAGGATCCTGATAAAGTAAAAAACCAACTAGAATGATAATAAATGTAACATAGGTTGCCATGTAATGCCTTAGATAACCATTTTGAAAAAGCATCGTCCAATATTTCGAGATGACTTTATAGGTAAAACTAATTTGCTCGATAATACTTTTAGGGGATAAATATTCTAATTTACCTATTGCTTTTTCGTAAGCGTGTTTAGGTTTTAGGACAAAAAACAGCACAGTACCCGTCAATATTGTTAATGCTGAAAGACCAAGTACAAGGTTAAATCCGTGCCAAAGCTTAAGATGATAGCCATCACTAGTCTCAGCTAATATTTGAGCCCCAGGAACGACAATATTATCCCCAACCAAAAATGGAGCAACCCCAAAAACTAGCCCTAGTAAAACCATTAAAAGAGGAGGCAACCATAACCTAACACTTGGCAAATGAACCTTTGAGTAAATTTCTTTCTTTTGTCCAATAAAAGGTTTTACACCAACCAGAAAACCACCGTAAAATAAGAGGATTTTTGTTATAATAGAAATCACAGTCAATACCCATGGATTAAGGTTTGCATGCAAAGTAGACTCGTAAATAAGGTCTTTGCCAACAAATCCTAAAGTTGGAGGAACACCACCACTTATCAAAGCTGCAATAAAACCAGCAATAGCAACCGGTATTAAACCATGTCTTAAACCAGAAAGCTGAGTGATATCTCTTGTGCCTGTTTCATGATCAATAATACCTGTAATTAGGAATAAAGAGGCTTTATATAATGCATGAACAATTATAAACGTTAGAGCTGCAATAATAGATTCATAGGTTCCAATTCCAATCAAAAAAACCATTATTCCTAGCGCACAAATGGTAGAGTAGGCCAAAATAGCTTTCAAGTCTGTTCTAAATAGCATGTGAAAGGCGGTGTAAAGCATCGTCAGCGCTCCAACCACAATTAGAGTGGTATTCCAAAATTCAGTGTCACCTAAAATGGGTGAAAATCTTAATAAAAGATAGATACCAGCTTTTACCATAGTGGCAGAATGCAAATATGTTGAAACCGGTGTCGGAGCTTTCATAGCTCCTGGAAGCCAAAAATGAAATGGGAATTGGGCTGATTTGGTAAATGCAGCAAGGAATACCAGAATAGTAATGAACATGTAACTGCTATCCATAACAATGTCATCACTATTCAAGACAATTTCAGAAATACTATACGTGGAAGAAATATCGCCAAGTAGGACAGCAGCACCTAGTAAAAACAATCCGCCAATTCCAGTAATACCTAATGCTAATAGCGCTGATTTTCTGCTACTTTCATTCTCATTATTAAAACCAATCAGGAAAAAAGAACTAATACTGGTCAGTTCCCAAAATAGAAATAATGAAATAAGATTGTCAGACAGGACTAAGCCAAGCATAGCAGACATAAAGATGCCCAAATAAGCGTAAAATCTATCTAAAAATTGATGTCCTTTCAGATAGGCCGAAGTATACCAAAACACAAGTGTACCAATTCCGGAAATCATTAGCACGAACAGCAGAGATAAACCATCTACGACAAAGTCCAGATTTACACCAAAGGTTGGAATCCATTCGAAAGAAGTTCTAATTACTTTTCCATCAGAAATGTCTTTTATAAAAGAACAAAAGTAAATGAATATAGAAAGAGGTATAATAGTAGAAATCCATGCTAAATTTCTTTTTACAATTTTGTGCAAAAAAAGGAGTGAAGCTGAAAATAAAAAGCCCAAACAGACAAAAAGCAGCATAGATTTTACTTTGCTACAAATATATAAGTAATTTCAGAAGATTTTGCTTATAAACAATTTGTCATATCAAAATTAAAGTTAAAATAAACTTGTATATTATTAGATTTGGAATGATTTTAGCAGTTTAAAAAGTTTAAAATTTAGGAATGAAAAAACTACTCATACTTTTATCACTCGTATTACTTAGTTGTGATGATGGAAAAAGAATCTACATTGCGGATTCTTCCGGTAATTTAAATATGGTAAACATTATTTCTGATAATAATCTTTGGGAATCAGCATTGGGAGAGGAAGTGAGACTGCAAATGGCTCAGGACGCCGAAGGCTTACCTCAACAAGAACCCTTGTATAAACTTAAACATATTCCTTCTAAGGCTTTTACAGATTTCGCTAAAAAAAATAGAACCTTCATAAAGTTTAGTTTAGCTGAAGAAAATAGAATAGAATTTGCAAGAGATAGTTTCGCTAGACCACAGCTCGGCGTTTTTATCGAAGCTAAAAATGAAGAAGGTTTGATTAAAGTATTTACAGACAATCAGGATAGAATTTTTGCTGAAATCAACAACATTGAAATTAATGAGAAGTGGAGGAGAGTCTCAAAATCCCTTGGTGACGATAAAGTCTTCAAAGAGAATTTAGGCATATCACTTAAATTTCCTTCGGCATATCGATTGGCAGAACAAGATAGTGAAGATTTTATATGGCTAAGAAAGGATATCGAAAAAGGAAGTATGGAAATTTTTGCCTACGAGGTCCCAATAAGTGCTGTCGAAAATGAAGATCCAGTCATTTCAAACATTGTAAAAATTAGAGATTCTATCGGAAAAGTGCATGTTCCCGGACCAAGGAAAGGTACTTATATGATCACAGAAGAGATTTACATGCCTTATTTGTACAAGACGAAAATTAATGGTCATTTTGCCTATGAAACTAGAGGAACATGGGTAGTGAAGGATGTTTTTATGGGTGGTCCTTTTCTAAATTATGCCATTAAGGACGAGAAAAACAATAGATATATAATTGTTGAAGGCATAGTTTTTAAACCAACAGCGGAAAAAAGAAACAATGTATTCGAAATTGAGTCGATTGCAAAATCAGTGAAATTTAATTGAAAGCCTTCTATCGCATCAAATAAGATTTACTAAAAAATTTACTTTAAAATTCAGATTTAAGAAAAGGAAAAGGATTATTTCCTTATATTTATGGAATAATTCCTAAAATTCTTATGAAATCTGATTTATCTATTGAAATTCAACGATTTAAGCAAATTCGAGATGAGCAAAATTTGACACAATCAGAATTTGCTGATGCCCTAGGTATCAAAAATTCGACTGCAGACATAGAACGAGGAAAAACCAAGCTTTCCGGTCATGTTGTAATGCAACTGTTGAAACTTTATAAAATAAACCCTATTTGGTTATTTGGGGAAAGTAGACAGAAAGAAATCGATCTGTACAGAAAAGATACTATGCCCAGTGTAGTTACTATAAATAGTGACGGAGTTGATAATATTTCTATGGTAAACCAAAAAGCAGCAGCAGGATATCCTCATAATGTACAAGATTCCGAATGGTATAAGAACTTACCAGCTTTTGACATGCCACTACCGCAATACAGGCATGCTACATATCGTGGGTTTCAGGTAGAAGGCGATAGTATGTTGCCACACTTTAAGCCAGAAGATTGGGTTCTAGCCAAAGCGGTAGAGAGCTTGAATTATGCTACAAACAACAAAGTCCATATCATAGTATTATATGATTCTGTTTTATTAAAAAAAATAGAAAAACAGAGTGATGAGAAATATTTAAAATTAATTTCAACCAATGAAATATATCCACCATACACTATAGAAACTAAGGACATCCAAGAATTATGGGAAGTTACTAGTAAACTGACATTCAGCGTAAATGAACATTCAGAAAACAGTATTCTAAAAAAACTTGAAGCATCTATGGAAGAACTCAAATCACAACTCAATAATGTAAAATTGGATTCATGAATTTTAAAAACTTGTTCACATTCCTTGAAGATTTAAATAAAAATAATGATAAGGAATGGATGGATGATAATAGAAAGCGTTATCATAATATTCGTGATGAATACAGAAAATGGTTAATGACACTTGATGTTGAACTCTCTGAAATAGATTCTGACTATTATCCAACGCCTAAAAAGAAAATACTTAATAGAATCAATAATAACCTGCTTTATCATCCTAATAAGCCTATTTATAAAGATCATTTTGGGGCTGGATTGGATAAAAAGCCTAAAACGAGTGATTTTTATATCCACTTAGGTCTTAGCGAGTCTTTTCTTGCCGGCGGATTTTACAAACCAAAATCAGAATTTTTAAAAAGTATCAGAGATGCTATTGATTATGATGGAGAAGTTTTGAAAGAGATACTGAATAAGCCATCATTCAAAAAGACATTTGGGGATTTGATGGAGGATGACATGCTAAAAACTTCACCAAAAGGCTATTCACAAGAACACCAGTATATTGATTTACTAAGGCATAAAAGTTTTGCGGTTATGCATACACTAAACAGAGAGGAAATATACGCTGATGATTTTAAAACTAAAATCAAAAAAGTTTATCTTGAGATGTTGCCCTTTAGAAGATACCTTAATAAGGCGGTTACAGTTTAGGTCTTCTATTTAGTTTAGTTAAGATTCTTAAGTTTTATCTCCTGGGAAGCCTTAATTGTTTTTATAAACAGCCATTGAAGAAACCATTAATGTCAAAGAAATCACTAAAAATGAATTGAACCCATTGGTGACGAAATTATAAATAGCGTAAGATAAAATTGCTAGCCAATAAAAATGACAACATAAAACAAGATTTTTAATGTATTAATTGTCGAAATTATTGAATCTTTCTCATTCATTGTACTGGAAAATAATTATAGTTTATAAGAAGTAATTTGTCATAGTATTAGAATTATTAATTTTAGAATACTTGTACAAAATATAGATCAAAACATCTGGTGACGAAACAAAGTAATAATGTTTACATACCTCTTTGACTTTTTCTTTTAACTCATCTTCCTCGGTCACAAAAATGCTTACTACTTTAGCTCCCATTTTTTGAGCCATTTCCAGCATAGGGACGTCTGAGTGAGTGTCTCCACAAATTAGAACAGTTTTTCCTTTAATATTTTCATTAAGTTGCTCAAAAATAAATTTTAATCCATGGCCCTTATCAAACTCCTCAATATTTTGGTCCTCTGACTTAATGTTTAACATAATTTCTAGATCCAGGCCTGTGTCTTCAATGCTAAAAAATTCGTTATCATTATCAACTTTAGATATAATACTTAAAATTTCATTTCTGAAGTCTTTTGATTTAGTTTCGTCTATAGAACCATTTTTATCTTGTCTTGCTATCGTGATCTGACCAAATTTTCTCTGGAATCCTGAACCAATATTTTTAAATGTTGAAAATTCATCTTTTTTAAGCAGCTTGAATATAGCATTTTCTAATTGTGCCATTTTACTCTCTTCTAATTCAGAGATTTCATATTTGTATTCCTTTCCTTTAAAGAGTATTTCTCTTCCTTTACTTCCAGACAGAACATATTCATTGTCATTTTGTAAAGAAACACTAAGCAAACCCTCATTAAACAAAGGTGCAGATGTAAGGATTATACTTTGGCCATCTATCGATTTTGAAAATTCTGATAGGCTAATCGCATTATATATGGATTGGATTGAACTTTTATATCTTCCACAATAATTAGACACGGTGCCATCTCTATCTGTTACAAAGTGATCAAATCTGTATTTTTTTATAAAAGTTACGCCACTCTCGACCTGCTGACTAAAGGAATTATAAATATTTGAAAGGTAATTAACAAGCTCTTTTTCTCCATGCTTCAAAAAGATATTGTCTTTTTTTAATTCTCCTAATTCGTAATCTAATTCTATGAAAACATTCTTTCCATCATTATTCTTCAATGTGTATTTTTCATCTTCAATCGCAATATTCTCAAGTTGACTTCTTATACGTTCCAACTTGATCAGATTCTTAATTTTAATGGATTCTCCTGAAGTAATAGATTTTAATATATTAGCTCTAACCCTATGAAGTTCTTTCATACGTTCAAAAAAATCTGAAAGTGTTTCTGTAGTAAAATTACTGAGCACCATTTGTAAATAACGTTAAAGTATTAAGTGTAAATTTATAACGGTATGTTGTAAAATATATTCTTTTTGGATATGTTTTTAAATAAAAGTTATAAAAAATCATAAATTATTTTATAAATAAAAAACCACCTCTTCTCGAGGTGGCTTATTTATAATTAAAAAGCAAAAAGTTAGTTATGCCTCAGCCTTCTTAAACTTTAACCTGGCTCTGATACTCAGATAAAACATAGCCGGAACTACTACTAAAGTTAGGAAAGTAGCGAATATCAATCCGAAGATAACTGTCCAGGCCAATGGTCCCCAGAAAATGACATTGTCTCCACCAACATATATCTGTGGATCAAGATCGGCAATTAAGGTGTAGAAATTAATGTTGAGCCCTACAGCCAAAGGTATTAAACCTAACACCGTAGTAATAGCCGTAAGCAGAACAGGCCGCAATCTGGATTTTCCTCCGGCGATAATGCTGGTAAAATATTCTTCTTTGGTCAGCATCTCCTGTTTTTCAATTCCTTTCTTTTTCTTTTTACGATCAATAAGGATTTGTGTATAGTCTACAAGTACAATAGCATTATTCACAACAATTCCTGCTAATGCGATAACGCCCATCATGGTCATGATGATAACAAATTCCATCCCAAAACTTACAAGACCAAAAAGAACACCAATCAAACTTAGTATGACCGCCATAATTATGATTACAGGTTTTGAGATTGAGTTAAACTGTGCTACCATAATAAGTGAAATTCCACCAACGGCTAGTAATAAAGCTTTTATGAGAAAAGCCAAATTTTCAGACTGCTCTTCCTGCTGACCAGTAAAATCATAATTCATTCCCTCTTCTATAGTGTAGTCGGATTTGAGCACGTCTTTAATTTCATTCACAACCTCGGTAGGATTATAACCTTGAAGCACATTAGAATAAACCGTAATTACCCGCTTTAAATCCCTACGCTTTATAGAATTAAAGGTTGCCGAGGGTTTTGTCTTAATTAAACTCGAAATAGGCACCTGGCGTAACTGCCCTTTGTTATTTCTAAAGGTAATAGGCTGATTGAAGATTGCACTTTCATCATAACGATATTCTTCATTAAAACGCACGTTAATCTGGTAATCATCATCGCCATCCTTAAAGGTTGAAGCTTCCTGTCCAAAAACAGACTGTCTGATCGTTTGGCCGACGAGTGCTGTTGAAATTCCTAACTGACCTACCTTTTCACGGTCTACTATAATTTCCATTTCCGGTTTAGACTTATTGATGTCTATTTGCAATTCTTCTATACCTCCAATTTTCTGCTGTTCTATAAACTGACGCATATTTTGAGCCTCTTCCAGCATCTTTTCATAATCTTCACCGGTAATTTCAATATTAATTTCATATCCCTGCGGTGGTCCGGCGGCATCTTTTTCAACCGTGATTGTTACACCTGAAAAATCTTTAACTGCATCTCTTATTTCAGACAGTACGTGGCTACTTTTTATTCCACGGCGTAATTTGAATTCGCGCATGGATAGTGTCACTTTCCCTTTGTGCGGCATTTCGTTTGCCACACCTTCATTATTTTGTGGATTCCCTGCACCAACACCAACCTGACTAACAGCAGATTCTACCATAAAGTTGTAGCCGTCTTCATCTTCATATTTTTCGATCTCCTCATAGATGGTCTTTTCAATCTCTTTGGTCATGGCATTGGTTTTCTCGATAGCTGTACTTTCCGGGTATTCTATATAAGCCATGATTTGATTAGGTTGGTTTTCCGGAAAGAAGAGTACTTTGGGCTGAGCAATACCAACAAGGATAAAAGCGAGTATTAACAGTGACAAAGTCCCAAAAAATACAAGATAAGACCTTCTACCTTTTATAGAAGCTATCAACGATCGTTGGTAAAAATTTTCCAATCGTCTTAAAACGTCAAATTGAAAATAATATATAGCTCTGGCCAGGAATAGTTTGAAGGCCCACAAAAGCAAAGCGCTCAACAAGGCAAGATTACCTATAGCTCTTGAGGCTCTAATATCTTGAAAAATACCAATGAGTAGAAAAATCACACCTATACTGCTTAAAATAAATGTCCATCGTAGAATCTTTTGTCGGCTTAATTGTTTTTCCTTGACTTTCATAAACTGAGAAGTCAGCATGGCATTGATGATCAAAGCCACAAATAGTGATGAAGCCAATACCACAGAAAGTGTAATGGGGAAATAGATCATAAATTTACCTATAGTTCCCGGCCACAGTCCAAGTGGAAAAAATGCAGCAAGCGTTGTTGCCGTTGAGGCAATAATTGGCAAAGCGATTTCACCAACACCCTGTTTGGCTGCCTCAATTCTGGAATAGCCCTGATCCATCAAGCTGTAGACATTTTCTACAACAACAATACCGTTATCTACCAGCATACCTAAGCCCATGACCAAACCAAACAAAATCATTGTATTTAATGTAAATCCTAAACTGGACAAAATCACTAAGGACATCAACATCGATAAAGGAATGGCTACACCAACAAAAAGTGCATTTCTAAATCCAAGGAAAAACATTAATACCAAAACCACCAAAATTACTCCAAAAATGATGTTATTCACCAAATCGTTTACCTGATTGATGGTCTTCACAGACTGGTCATTTGATAATGAAATATTTAAATTTTCCGGGAAATAATTGGCTTTCTCTTCTTCTACAATTTGCTTTATCTGATCTACAGCTTCTACCATGTTTTTCCCTGCACGTTTTTTCACATCCAGCATCACTACCGGGTCACCCCATGCTCTGGCGTAAGTGGTAGCATCTTTTTCATGGAAATTGATCTCCGCAACGTCTTTCAGATAAACTATTCCACCGTCATCTTTTACAACGATTTTTTCCAATTCTGAAGGTGTTTTTATTTCACCCAGTATGCGTATGCTTTTGCGCATACCTTCATTCTTGATGTTTCCGCCGGAAATTGTACTGTTCTCTGAACGAATTGCTCCAAAAATGTCATTAAAACTGACCTGCGCAGCTGTCATTTTGTAGATATCAACTGCTACTTCAACTTCTTTATCATCAACTCCGCGAATAGAAGCTTCTTTAATTTGAGGGAGTAATTCAATCTTATCCTGTAAATGCTCAGCGTAATCCTTTAACTTTTGACTTTTATAATCACCGGTGAAATTTATATTTAAAATGGGAATTTCTTCGGACAGGTTTAGGTCAAACACATTTGGTTCAACTTTTGCGCCATTATCTAAAGTTGGCCAGGTGGTTTCAGACTTTACAACATCAACTTTATCTTTGATGAGCTGTTTAGCCGTTTCTACTTCTATGTCTTCTTCAAACTCAACGATAACCATCGAAAAGTCCTGCTGAGTAGTGGAGGTAATTTCTTTAATACCTTTGACGTCATTGAATTCTTCTTCCAAAGGTTCTGTAATGAATTTTTCGATGTCCTTGGCAGAGTTACCCGGGTTAATAGAGTTGATGTAAATCTTGGTCTCTATAATTTCAGGAAAATCTTCTCTGGGCATGTTGACATATGACATAATACCACCAACCAAGATGATAAAAATGATGACGTACACAGTCATCTTGTTGTCTATTGCCCATGAAGACAGCTTAAATTCTTTATCGCGATTTTGGTTTGCCATGCTTTTCTATTCTAATGTTGTAACTATTACTTCTTCCTCGTCTCTTAAGTTTCTACCGCCTTCTTTGGCTACAATATCATTTACTTTGAGCCCTTTCAGAATCTCTACCCGGCCATTGTAGTGTTTGCCGGTTTCAATAGGCGTTCTTATCGCCTTTCCAATACTGTCATTTTTTAGTTTAATGGTAAATGTGACCTGCGAGCCATCTGCTGTCTCCTGAAGTATGTTTTCTGAAACGACTATAGCTTTCGGGTTGCTGTAATCATTTATTAAAACATTGGCAATCAAGTTAGGTTTAACATTGTCAATGTTTTCAGGAATATAAATTTTCACCATAAATTTACGGTTATCCGGATTAATAAAGTTCGCCATCTGATCTATTTTAGCTTTGAAACTTTTGTTGACCGCTCTAAGTCTGATCTCAACTGGCGTGCCTACCTGAATGTCATTCAAATAGTTTTCTGGCACTTCCGTTTCTATGTACATTTCAGAAAGATTCACCAATCTGAAAATTGCCATACCACCCGGAGCTACAACCTGGCCTTCATCGGTAATGATATTGTCTACAGTACCGGAAAAAGGAGCTTTAATTTTAGTTTTTGCTAACTGTTTATTTAAATTGTTTAGTGCACTCTGAGAGGATTCATAATTGGTTTTTGCCTCTAAATATTGTATTTCCGAACCAATACTGTCTTTCCATAAGCGTTTTTGACGTTCGAAGGTAGTTTTAGCCAATTGGGTTCTGGTTTTTACTTCCTGAATTTGATCACTGAGCCCGCCATCATCAATTTTTGCTAAAAGTTGTCCTTTTTTGACTTTATCGCCTTCTTTCACGTAGATTTTTTCAAGTTCTCCTCTGTATTCTGGATATATCAGGATATTCTTATCAGTTTGTACATTTCCCTGAAGATTAAAAAAATGCTGAAATGTATCAGTTTTAATTTTCCGTGCAGTGATCAGGCTGTAATCAGATCTGCTTTCCAGTTCAGCGTTTAATTCTCTTTGAATTTTTTGGTTTAACGATTCCAGGGATTTTTGCTGTGCCCTTATTTCACTTTTCAAAGTCTTAAGACTTTCTGTGTCTTCTGCCTTAATGGCGGTGTTGACCTTATCTTCTAAAGTCTCAGAACCACAGGAGGACAAAAGAAGTGTAATGAATGTGAGCGTTAATATTTGTTTCATTTTTTGAAGTGTTTTAACCGCAAAGGACACAAGGATTTTGGCAAGGGTCGCAAAGGGTTCATTTTAAATTTATAAATTATTTGCTATTTTTTTTATTCCGTTTTTTATTAGTGGCACATTGAAATTTATGAGCATGCCTAATTTGCAGTTTGATAGTTTCAAATAAGTAATTGCCTGAGCTGTATGAATGTCGTTGAGTGAGTCAACTGATTTTACTTCAATAATTACTTTATTTTCAATTAAAGTATCAACCCTGTACCCTATCTCTAATTTCATTTTCTCATACGCAAGAGGTAAAGGCTTTTGTTTTTCCACCTTTAAATCATATTTTTTTAATTCATAAACTAAACATTCCTCGTAAGCACTTTTTAACAATACAGAACCTAAAGATTTATGAACCTTTAAAGCAGAATCGAATACTATTTTTGAGATTTCATTTTCTGTCATTTCATAAATGTTTTAGCCGCAAGGGGTGCTATGTTTTACGCTAAGTTCGCAAAGTAAATTTTCCTTAGCGTGCTTTGCGCATTCTTTGCGAGCATTGCGTTTAAGTTTTCAGTTCACGTTAGGATTATTCAAAATAGTTTCTAAACTGGTTTTACTATTAATGAGTGACAGCATAGATTGTAAATAATTATTTTGTGCGTTATACAACTGCAGCTGTGCCTGGCGCAATTCAAAACTTGAGCTGATGCCTTCTTTATATTTTATGATGTTCTTTTGTTCAATGCGCACGGCTAAATCAAGATTAGCTTGTGATATCTGGTAATTTTCTAAAGCAAAATTATAATCGCTCTTGGCCTGATTGAATTCTAATTTTATACGTTCTACAGATTGTCTTAATTCTGTTTCAGCCTGCATCATAGCAATTTCTGCGCGTTGAGAGCTTTTAGCCCGCTTTAAAGAACTGAATATAGGTATACTTAAACTTACGCCAACAGTTGAAAATCTGAACCATTCTGTATTTTGATCGAAGAAAATGAAATCATCGCCAAAAGTGGTCGCTCCATAATTGGCAAATGCAGATAACGTAGGCAAGGCCTTACTGCGCTCCAATTGCCATTCTAACTCTCTTTGTTTTACAAGGTTATTCGCGATTTTATAGTCTATAGTTTGTTCTACATTAAGTTGCTGTTCCATCAAATTAAAATCAGCCAGCTGATCTTGTGCTAAACTTTCAAGGTCGTCTGTTAGCTCTAAATCTGAATTTACCGGCAGTCCCAGAACCATACATAGAGTTTGTTTTGTTAAGTTCAGATTACGCTCTGCATTCTTGAGTTGATTTGATAATTCCTGATATGTAATTTGCAATTGTTCAACTTCTTCCTGCTCGGCTAAACCTTCTTCATAAATTCTCTGAGTTTCGTTTAGATTTTTCTTGGCTGTTTCTTTGTTGTTTTTAATAATGCCTACATTGGATTTTACTACAAGCGTATTGGCATATGCATTTATAGCACTTTGTCTAACTTCAAGACGGGTTTTGTCATTGGCATTTTTAGAATATTCAAGAAACGTCTTGGCAGCTTTAAGTGCAACGATGTAGGAACCGTCAAAAATTAACTGATTTAATGTGGCGGAAGCATTCATATTTTGGCGCACGTCGAAAGCAACCGGCACAAAAGTCCCAGGCTCTCCACCTGTTATTTCGGCAGGCAAAGGTGTAATTCTAATGATCGGATTATAGTTATAGTCTACACCGGCACTGATCTGAGGTAAACCATCAGCTGTAGTTTCCCATTTTTGTTTTAGGGCCTTTAACTGGTCTCTTTTAGCATTTATCGCTACGTAACTGCTGTCCAAAGCACGCTCAATGGCATCTTGTAATGATATTTTATAAGCCTGCTGTTCCTGTGTAAAGCCTGTAAAGCTCATCATCAAGATGGAAAGTGATAGGATATATTTCATGATAAGGTTGATTCTGATAGTAATTCTTCTAAACGTTTTAAGCCTTTTGGCGTTACAATTCCTCTGAGGTGATATTCTAAATATTGATCGTTCACGTGTCCCGTAGAAAACTCCTGATGAGGAAACACTTTTTTATCTTTTACAAGGTTTATACCGTTATAGTAAAATCTGAAAACACACTCTACATCGATATCCGGTCGATAATAACCCTGATCGATTCCACGTTTCAAATTGTCCCTGTAACACTCGTACATTTTGTCCCACTGTTTTTGCTTCAGTGATTGAGAAATAGCCGGATAATATTTTTGCAATTGAAATTGCGGTGAAGATTTTTGGTTTTTTAAGTGCTTCATGACATTATCTTTTATGGCCAGGGTTTCTGTAATCGGGTCAAAATTTTGACTACATAATTCATCAATAATGCAGGACACATTTTGAAAAATATGATCCGCACATTCTTGCACAAGCTGGGTTTTAGTGTCAAAATGCTCGTAGATTGTTTTTTTTGACACTCCTAGCGTTTCTGATAGGTCATCCATTGTAACGCTTTTGAAGCCAAACTCCAAAAACAAATTACTCGCCTGCTCTAAAATCTTCATTTTCATGATGCAAATCTACAACGGAAACTTTAAGAACAAAATAAGTTTCCAAAGTTTTGCAATATGTTAACATTAGGGAGCCGCCCTATCCCGTCACGACGATTCGGGATCGGGACCTCCCTAGGAGGAACTTTTTAATTCTTAAAGTTTTATTGATAGCATTCTAGCAGTAGATGTACGAGTCAATTCACTAAAAACAAATAATCTCAATCTCAAAATTTTTAGACCGCTTTAACCTTAAATCATATTTTAAGACTATATTTTCGCCTTTATTTTTAGCATGCAAAGTATTCTCAACTACACAGAAGTTTTTAATAACTACCTTAACGAAAGTCCTTATCTTAAAACTGAACCACAATCGCTTCACGAACCTATTGAATATCTTTTAAACTTAGGGGGAAAGAGAATCCGACCGGCTTTGGTTTTATTTAGTGCAGATTTATTTGATCTTCCTTTAGAAAAAGCACTTGACGCTGCCATGGCCGTTGAAGTTTTTCATAACTTTTCTTTGATGCATGACGACATTATGGATGAAGCTCCTTTAAGACGACAGCACGAAACTGTGCATATGAAATGGGATGTGAATACTGCTATTCTTTCCGGTGATGCGATGTTGATTTGGGCTTATCAATGTTTTGAAAGCTATGATGAGAAAGCTTTTTATAAACTGATGAAATTGTTTTCCAAAACCGCAAAAGAGGTTTGTGTTGGTCAACAGTACGATATGGATTTTGAAAGCCGAGAATTGGTTTCAATTGACGAATATATTGAGATGATTAGGCTAAAAACAGCTGTTCTTGTGGCCTGTGCTTTTCAAATGGGCGGGATAATAGCTGAAGCTTCAATCGAAGACCAAACTAAGCTTTATGAATTTGGTCAAAACCTTGGTATTGCATTCCAAATTCAAGACGATTTGCTTGATGCTTTTGGTGATCCTAGATCTTTTGGCAAGCAAATTGGTGGTGACATCATTGAAAATAAGAAAACTTTTTTGTATTTGAAAGCACTTGAGTTGGCCTCTGAAATTGACCGTAAGCAATTATTGCATTTATTTAGCATAAATCCTAAAGACGCTAGCTCCAAAGTTGAAACAGTTAAGCAAATCTACAATCAGTATAATATTAAAACAGAGGCTGCAAAATCTATTGAATCTTACACTCGCTCAGCTTTAGCAGCTCTGGACGGACTAAATATCAAAGTGAATAAAAAAGCTCAGTTGAAATCATTTGCCGAAGAATTGATGCAAAGAAAGGTTTAGAGATCACTAAATCTCTTAACTTTTAATCAAACTCTTTAAAAACTCCAGCTCCTTCAATTCTTTCTGGATATGATGGCTTATAAAAACAGCATAATCAATCAAGTGATTTTCGTGATTGCCTTCAATATTTTCCAAGGTTTCTCTCCAAACTTCAGAAGAAGTTGCAAATCCAGGAAGCCAGATAATGGGTTTTCCGTGTCCTGAAGTTTTTACTATTATGGCTTCTTGAGCTGAGGTAATTTGCAAAGTCATTATACAAATCGCCAACTTTAAAAAAAGTATTGTTTCATGATTTTTAAATTTTAGTTTCAATTGTTAGACAAGACTTTTTTGAATTATTACACTATTTATCCTTAGTTTTTTAAGTTTTCAAAAGTTGAACAAAACATAAAACCGAAAATAATATGACAATTGTCATATTTCTACCACGAAAACGTTATCGAAAAGACTTTTTTCAATTCATTATTAGGCTAGTTTTATAGCTATAAAAAAATATTTATAATGAGTTATTCAAAACCAAAATTTAAAAAGTCCTATGGTAATTTTATCAACGGGAAATTTATTGAGCCATTAGGAGGTGAGTATTTTGAAAATACATCACCAATTGACAAAAGTGTGATTGCAAAATATCCAAGATCGCAAAAAGAGGATGTAGAACTTGCCTTGGATGCAGCAAATGAAGTTAAAGAATCGTGGGGAAATACATCCGTAGGAGAAAGAGCAGCTATGCTCAATAAGGTAGCAGATATCATTGAGGAAAATTTGGAAGAATTTGCTTTAGTAGAAACCTGTGATAATGGTAAATCTATCAGAGAAACTATGAATGCTGATGTTCCTTTGGCTGTTGATCACTGGAGATACTTTGCCTCTTGTATTCGAGCGGAAGAAGGAAGTGCAACAGAGTTAGATGCCCACACTCTATCTATGAATATCAAAGAGCCTCTTGGCGTTATTGGACAAATTATCCCCTGGAATTTTCCCTTACTTATGCTTTCCTGGAAGTTACCACCTGCGCTTGCAACCGGAAACTGTGTTGTTTTAAAGCCAGCAGAGCAAACGCCTTCTAGTGCAACACTTCTTATGGAGAAAATTGCAGAGGTTTTTCCTCCGGGAGTAGTTAATGTTGTTCATGGTTTTGGTCCGGAAGCCGGTAAACCCTTAGCTTCAAGTTCCAGAGTAGATAAAGTCGCCTTTACGGGAGAAACAACCACAGGTCAGCTCATTATGCAGTATGCTTCTAAAAACCTTAATCCAGTTACGATGGAATTAGGAGGCAAATCTCCTAACGTTTTTTTCAATTCTGTGATGGATGAAGATGATGCATTTTTAGATAAGTGTATTGAAGGTGCTGTTATGTTTGCTTTTAATCAAGGCGAAGTCTGTACTTGTCCTTCAAGAATTCTTGTCCAGGAAGATATTTACGATAAATTTATGGAAAGAGTTGTGGAAAGAACAAAAGCTATTGTTCAAACCAATCCTTACGATACTAAATGTATGGTTGGCGCTCAGGCTTCAAATGACCAATATGAAAAAATAAAATCTTACATCAATATTGGAAAAGAAGAAGGGGCAAAGGTTCTATGTGGTGGAGATGCCAATACAGAAGGGGATCTGGCAAATGGATTTTATATACAACCCACTATTCTGGAAGGTCATAATAAAATGAGAGTGTTTCAGGAAGAAATTTTTGGCCCTGTAGTTTGTGTTACTAAATTTAAAGATGAAGAAGAAGCGTTGGAAATTGCAAATGATACTTTATATGGTTTAGGAGCTGGTGTTTGGACAAGAGATGCGCATCAACTTTACCAAATTCCTAGAGCAATAAAAGCGGGACGAGTTTGGGTGAATTGTTACCACGCCTATCCTGCTCACGCACCATTTGGAGGTTATAAAAAATCAGGTTTTGGTAGAGAAACACATCAAATGATGATGAGTCATTACAGACAGACCAAGAATATGCTAATTTCTTACGATAAAAATAAATTAGGTTTCTTTTAAAAAACAAATGTATAAGAAGCTGTCTTGGAAAAGACTAAAATGTTATTCTGAGCGCAGTCGAAGAATTTTAGTTAATTGAACTCTAAAACATTTTGACTTGGCTCTCCCGAGACTTCAAAAGTGACATGCTATTGAAAGTTTAAATTTTGGGACAGCTTCTTTTTTTATTTCAGACAAATGAAAAGATTAAGTATTACAGATAAAGCTATAGAGATTATAGACAAATTAAAATTGAAGCACGGTGATTTGATATTTCATCAAAGTGGCGGCTGTTGTGACGGTTCTGCACCAATGATTTTCGAAAAAGAAGATATGTATCTAGATGAAAGCGACATCCTGCTTGGAGAAGTCGAAAATGTGCCATTTTATATGAATCAAGATCAGTATGAATACTGGAAGCACACTCATTTAACTATAGATGTCACAGAAGGTAGAGGTTCCAGTTTTTCATTAGAGATACCATTAGGTGTTAGATTTATCATTCATTCCAGATTATTAACGGAATCTGATAATTGATTTTCTGTACTTATCGCTTCGCAAAACCAGAAATTAGAATAAATCTGAAAAAATAATTTGGTAAAAACTATCTGGTTTTTAACAATTTGTTGTGGGCACAATCTAGTAATCAAACTAATAGGCCACCAAAGAACTTCACTTTAGCTGTTATGTCTTGAAATCTCATGCCAAAACAGGCTTAAAACTAAGTGCAAAATTCATAAATGGAACTAAGTTGTCGTTCAGTTGAATAGTAAAATAAGCCTGAGCTTAAAATTTTTAAAAAAGCTTTAATTCTTTTTATATTTTTACATAAATTAAATTTAGTCTTGTTATTAATCATTAAAACCCAATAAAAATGAATTTTACAATTAACATTTTAAGTGCTTTATTAATTTTTGCAGCTAGCTTCAATGCTAATGCAATTAAAACACTAGAATCTACTGAAAAAACAGCAATTTTAAAATTTGAAACAGAAATTATAGATTATGGAACCATCAAACAAAATTCTGATGGTAAGAGGATTGTTGAATTTACAAATGAGGGAGATGCTCCATTAATCATTACCAATGTAAGACCGTCTTGTGGTTGCACAGTGGCTAATTATACAAAAGATCCAATTGCTCCTGGTAAATCAGGTCAAATTGAAGTTGGCTACGATACTAGAAGAATCGGCGCTTTTAATAAAAGTGTTACTGTGACGTCTAATGCAGAAGGTGGAAACAAGACCCTTAGAATTAAAGGCGTTGTTGTGGCTGAATAATTAATTAAAACTTTTAAAAGACGGAACCCAGGACTAAACTGTTTAAGTTCTGGGTTTTTTATTTAAAATAATGTAGAATTTTGTTCAATGAATTACAAAAATAATAGACTATTAAGTTAAATAGAGGAGAAATATTTACTATTACTTCTAAATTAGCATAAAAAAATATGAAGGTAGCGTTATTTAGTTCAAAACCTTATGATGTAAGATATTTTAAGCAGTTTAATAGTAAATTCAATCACCAGCTTACTTTTTTCGAAACGAATCTCAATATACATACGACTAACCTGACTAAAGACTTTGAAACAATTTGTGTTTTTGTGAATGACAAACTCGATGAAAAGGTTATCAAAAAATTAGCAGAAAATAATGTGAAACACATTGCTTTAAGATGTGCAGGTTATAATAATTTAGATCTAGAAGCAGCTAACCGATACAACGTTAAAGTAACAAGAGTTCCTGCTTACTCACCTCAGGCTGTCGCAGAACATGCATTATCATTAATACTTACGCTAAATAGAAAAACTCACAAATCCTATAACCGAATTAAAGAAGGTAATTTCTCACTCAATGGATTAATTGGTTTCGACTTAAATAACAAAAATGTAGGCGTAATTGGAACAGGTAAAATTGGACAGGCTTTTTGCAAAATAATGATAGGCTTGGGATGTAATGTATTTGCTTATGATTTATATCCACAGGAATCTTTAAAAAATCAAGGCGTTAGATATTTATCTTTGGATAAATTATATGAAAAATCTGATATCATTTCTCTACACTGCCCCTTAACTCCTGAGACAAAACACATCATAAATGACAATTCAATTTCAAAAATGAGAAATCATGTGATGATTATAAATACCAGTCGTGGCGCATTGATTAATACTGAAGATGCCATTAAGAACTTAAAGGAAAAGAAAATGGGTTATTTAGGAATTGATGTTTACGAACAAGAGGAAGAAATATTCTTTGAAGATAAATCTGAACAAATCATTGAAGATGATACATTGATAAGATTAATAAGCTTTCCAAATGTTTTAATTACTTCTCATCAGGCGTTTTTAACTCAAGAAGCGCTTACCGAAATTGCCCAAACTGTATTGCAAAATATTGATGATTTTGAACATGGCAAAGACTTAGAGAATCAAGTAAAATAAACTAGCCCCGAAAGTTATTTCCATTTCAGCTATATATCTCGAGATCGAAACATGTAGTCGAATAAATGCTCCATAAAATTTACGTCTGCATAAAGTTTGCTAATCATTCATGAATATTTGTTAAGTTATAATGATTTTAAGATTATTTAGAAGTCATCCCATAACGTAAAATCTACTTGAAAAGCGTTCTTCAGATGTGAAATGAAGTTAAATGAATCAATTAAATTTTTTATAGAGTAAAATTTAGTAACAATAACGTATTACTTTTTAACCAAAACTGAAAGATGGAAAAAGTAAGAAAATTTGGGATAATAAGTAAAGGGGTATTTTATGCTACTGTCGGGATATTAACAATACTTGCGGCAATAGGCATAGGCGGTAAGGTCTCTGGGAAAAATGGAGTAATTAACTTTCTACAGGAGCAGACTTTTGGTTCGATCATTTTAGTCATATTAGCCGTGGGTTTATTGTTATATACTATATATCGGATATTTTCTGCTTTTACCAGCAATAATTCAGATGATGATTCATCCGAGGTATTGAAAAGGATTGGATATTTTGTGAGCGGATTGATATATGGAGCTTTGGCTGTTTCTATTCTCACCTCTGTAGGTAGTAGCAGTTCAGGTGGATCAAATTCTAAACAAAATTTAGCACAAACAGTTTTAAGTCAGGACTGGGGTGATATTGCAATGTACATTTTAGCAGCCATTTTAGTTGGAGTTGGCATTTACCAGTTTTATAAAGGGTATTCTGGTAAGTTTATGGAAAAGTTCAACAATTATGGTACAGTGGAATCTACAGATCTATTGAAAAAATCTGGTAAATACGGTTTAATAGCGAGAGGTTTTAGCTTCTTTATTTTTGCATGGTTTGTTGCAGTTGCCGCTTATGAAAACAATTCTGATGCTGTTAGAGGCATAGGTGGAATGTTTGATTTCCTGAGAGGTTTTAGTTGGGGAAATATTTTAATGGGCTTAATGGCTTTGGGATTTGTGCTTTACGGAATTTTCCAGTACTTCTTGGCCAGATATAGCTCGTTGTATTCTGAAAATTAACATTTAACAATACACCTTACTCATAGCATTTACTAAGGTGTTCATGCGATCAACCCACTTTGTCTAGCAAAATCTATTGCTTCCTGGTGGGTTGATACTATAAAAAAAGGTACCTCTTTGAAATTTGTGGATATTGTTTTAATCCGCTCCATTTTTTTACGATGTTTTACTGACCTTACGAAAATAGCCTTGATTCTGTCTGGAAAATTAGTCACCACATCAATATAAATATCAGCATCATATTCTCCTGCATCTCCAATTAAAACAAATTGTAAATGATTATATGTCTGTATGATTCTTATTATTTCCTGATGTTTTTCTGGCAAATCTTCTTTCGATTTAAAAAATATAGATTTCATAGTACGTAAAAGTATAGCTCCTTTAGGAAACTTATTTTTCGTTAAAAATAACTCCAAATATCTATACATATTCCAAGGGCTATGGCTCACGTAGAATATGGGGTTTCTCATATCCTTGGCTATGCCATCATGTAGTTTGTTGTAGAATGCAGAAGTGCCTTCAAGGGCTTTTCTTTTATGAGGTGATCTAAAAAACGTGTTGTACAACAATTTCCATTTCAAAAGGGAGACCACACCGGTATCAAGAATCGTATCATCAATATCGCTGATCACGCCATATTCTGCGGTATCGTCAGGTATCAGCATGTCTCCAAAAAAGCTATTGTCATTTAAAATTTCAGACTCTGTGGGATTTTCAGCATAACTCATTTTTACTTTAAGAAAACCTTCCCTGTCAGTATAGGGTTTTAAGTCGCTGCATTCTTCACGAAGTGAAAAGTAACCGTCTTTATCTGTGACGGTATAGATTTCTTCTTTTGTTGGTAAAATGATTTTTAGTTTGCAATGTTTTATTTCGTCACTCTCAAATCGTTTCCAGGAGTTTAGAATCAGTCTGAATTTATTATTGCTCTCTAATCTTATATTTTCATCCTCCAAGGCTCTTCCTTGTAGTCGAAGTTTGTTGTTTTTTCCATAAGAATTGAATATTATAATTTGTATAGGATCGTTGGAAAATATGGACATGCGTTTTTACAATATGTTTTAATGGTAAAATTGCTGACTACAATCAAAAGAAATCCAAAATAAAACAAAAGTTAAAATATATGGTTAAATTTAAACACCATTTAACCAATCAGCCTTGCCACATCTTTAGCAAAATAACTCGCGATCAAACTGGCACCGGCGCGTTTTATAGAGGTAAGCTGCTCCAGCATAACTGCATCGTGATCTAACCAGTCTTTTTCTGCTGCTGCTTTGAGCATAGCATATTCGCCACTGACCTGATAGACGGCGATAGGTTGCTCAACTGTGTTGGCCAAATCTCTTACGATGTCTAAATAACATAAACCCGGTTTAACCATCACAATATCGGCACCTTCATCTATGTCTAAAAGGGTTTCTGTAATCGCTGCGTTGCGGTTAGCCGGATTCATTTGATAGGTGCTTTTGTCTTTTGGAACATCTTTTACATCCACTGGAGCTGAATCTAATGCATCTCGGAAAGGTCCGTAAAACGCAGAGGCATATTTAGCGGAATAACTCATAATACCAGTGTCGTCAAAACCATCGTCTTCTAATATTTCTCTCAAAGCTTTTATGCGACCGTCCATCATATCACTAGGGGCGAGCATATTGGCACCTGCTTTGGCATGGCTTAATCCCATTTTTGCCAACATTTCCACGGTTTCATCATTAGCGATTTTACCATTCTTGACAATACCATCGTGGCCAAGCGAAGAATAAGGATCAAGTGCTACATCGGTCATGACATATATTTCTGGAACGGCATCTTTAATCGTTTTTATGGCTTTTTGCATTAATCCATCATCATCTATCGCAGCTTTTCCTGTATTGTCTTTAAGGCTATCATCAACTTTTACAAATAGTAAAACAGATTTTAAGCCCATTGCCCATAATTCTTGGACTTCTTTTTGAATATTGTCTAGAGTCATTCGATAATAACCAGGCATTGAGGCAATTTCCTCTTTTTTGCCTTTACCTTCAATAATGAAAAGTGGAACAATAAAATCGTCTGTGTGTAATCTTGATTCTTTGACCAAATCTCTAATCGCTTGGTTTTTTCTAAGTCTTCTAGTACGTTGATATGGAAACATAAGTTTATGAGTTTACCCAGTCTTTGGGTTGTTGTAATATTTTTATTAATTCGTGTTCAGGGCTTTTTGGCTCAGGCTGATAGTCATAACGCCATTGCACATGAGGTGGAAGGCTCATCAAAATACTTTCTATTCTGCCGTTGGTTTTAAGTCCAAAAAGGGTACCTTTATCATGTACGAGATTAAACTCAACATATCGGCCTCGTCTTATTTCCTGCCAATTCCTGTGGTGCTTTTTAAATTCTATATCTTTTCTTTTTTCTGCAATTGGTAAATACGAATCTAAAAAACTATCTCCGACCTCGGTCACAAAATTGTACCAGTCTTCAATGCTTTTTTGTTCATGAGCCTTGAGATAATCAAAAAATAAACCACCGATACCACGACCTTCATTTCTGTGGTGATTCCAAAAATACTCATCACACTGCTTTTTATATTTTGGATAAAACGAAAAATCGTGTTTATCACAGGCTGTTTTGCAAACTTCATGAAAATGTGAGGCGTCTTCCTCAAATAAATAATAAGGCGTAAGATCTTGTCCGCCACCAAACCATTGGTCAACAATTTCTCCTGACTTATCATACATTTCGAAATACCTGAAATTTGCATGAACTGTTGGTACAAAAGGATTTTTGGGATGAATAACTAAACTTAGACCACAGGCAAAAAAGTCAACATCTTTTACATTAAAATAGTTTTGCATAGATTTTGGCAATGGTCCATGCACCGCCGAGATATTTACACCGCCTTTTTCAAAAACATCACCATCTTGAATCACTCTGGTCTTTCCGCCACCGCCTTCTTTTCGATGCCATTCGTCTTCCTTAAACTTAGCCTTGCCGTCAATATTTTCTAAAGCTGAGGTGATTTTGTTTTGGAGATTAAGAATGTAGTTGTAGAATTTGTCTTTCATGTTTAAATAATATATCACAAATATACCTTTATAAAATAGTAGTAGTCTTAATAGAAATTTTATATATCTTAAAAAAAGATTAAAAAAAAATCGTTTGATATTTAAAATTATAAGTTGATTTTGAGTAAAAAAGAAGATGTTAGATTCAATTTTAATAATCCTTAGCTTTCAAAACAAGTGATGACCTCGTCACTAAAATAGTTGTTCCCACTGAAAAGCTCGATGATTTGTTTAAAGTAACAGGTGATGTTGCTCAAGATGAAATTAAGAACTACGTTTCTAAAGGTGGTCTAGATACCGTCATGAATTTATTTTCAAGGGTGAAAATTCCAATTTTGCAGATGGCTTAAAAAGTAATTTAGTGAGTAGTCTCGTTTCAAATTTTACAACGAAATTGGGATTATCTGAATCTCTTTCCAGGTGAGCTGCTAATTTTATGGTTCCAATTTTAATAAATCTTATTACGAAAGAGAATTCTAAGTCAGCCGATGATGATGATGCAAGCCCACTAAAATCTATTTTTTCTCTTGGTAATAAAGATGCCGGAAATATAGGAGGTATTGTAAAAGGATTATTCAACTAGACATAAATATTATTAAATTAAATTAAAATAAAAATGAGTAAAAGAGACGAATTAATTGCAAAGTATGCAGCAGGCTTAAAAGAAAAGTGCGGCGTTGATCCTGACATGGACTTATTAACAAAGGTAACCGTAGGTTAAGGTCCTTCTATTTACAATAGAGATTCTTCGACTGTATCCAGTTCAGATTCAAAAGAACTGGCAACGGTAAAAAACAACTTTCTCATCAAAAAATCAGGGTTATCCGAAAGGGATGATTTAGATGGAGCAATTGATGCTGTAATGGAGCAGTATGGTAAAACCACAAAAGCTAAACACAGAGCAGTTGTTTACTATTTATTGAATAAACACTTCAACAAAGAGAATGTTTATGCATAATTTTCATTTTAGAATTTATTTTTAGTAAATCTCTATGCTTAAGGATTGAGATTTTTTTTGACTTATAAGTCAGATTCAAATTGTCTTAATTTTCCTCTTTCAGTTCTTTCCAAATATTCGTTTTGTTGAAATTTGATGTTTAAACCAAATTCCAGGTATTTTTCTATCGCCTTTAGGATTTTAGTTTCATCTGAAGGACTCAAGCAATCTTCAGCAACATATTTAATTAAAAAACTATCTAAGGTTTTCTGAATGACTTTTATTTCTTTGACGTTTGAATTAGCCTCAATCACAGATTTCGTCACATAATAAAAACTTAGGGCTGGTACTTTTTTTCCACTTGGTAGGTGAGCAAAAATATTGGTTCTTCCGATTAATTTGTCTAAAATCAGTTGCCTGATGTCTGTAAAATTAAGTTTCCCTATATCTCCAATTTTATATCTGATAAACGGATGTGCTTTATTGAAAAATGAGGTAATTACAATATGACCTTCCTTACCATTCTTTAAGACAATACCATCATCATCAATGACTTCAATATAGACTATCTCCTGATTCAAACACCACTGTTTATCTTTGTTTTCGAAGGCTAATACACCGAATTCAGCAGCACCGTATTCATTGATGATTGGAATACCAAATTGTTTTTCCAGCAATTTTCTATCGCTATCAAAGAGCATTTCACTGGTTGTAATACAGATCTTCAAGCTTGGACAGACATCCTTCAAAGTCACGTTTTGATTCTCAAGAAATTTTGCAAATACAACTATAGCGGAAGTGTATCCATTGATATATTCAAATGGTTTTTGTCTAAAAATTTTTAAAAATTTCGAAAGGTTCTCGTCCGATAGGTCAAAAATATCGAAGCGATACCTTTTTGCCATTTTGTCCTTAAGACGTTCTTTTTTGTACTCAATAAAATCTTTTTGAATACCATAAAATCTAGCTTCCAGGGACTTTCCAATCAAGATATCGTATTGTTGATATAAATCTAGAATGTGTGCCCAGGACAAGGCATGGGCAAATTTATCTTTAGCAAATATGAAAGGATGTCCGCTTGATCCCGAAGTTTTGTTGATGAATATTTCCTTTTCTTTAAAACCTTTAGATAGTCGATTTTTTAATGGAGTTTGTAAATCTTGCTTTGTCAAAACTGGAATGTCCTCCCATTTTTTGATATTCCGATGTCCAGCAAATTTTTGGTAAAAAGGATTTCTTTCTAGGTGATAATTGAATATTTCCCATTTATGATGTTCAACAAATCCGGATCTGTTTTTTAGAAAGTTTTGTTTTAATTCAACTAACTTTTCTTCTGCCTTTTCTATGGGAAATCCATTTAGTTTTAAAGCGTATCGAAAGCGATTCAAGTTTTTCTGATAAGATATTAGGGTAGCAATTTACAAACAATTATTTTTGATGCATTATTCAAGACTATAAATCATGATGAACATACTAATCTTAGGAAGCGGTGGAAGAGAACACGCTTTGGCCTATAAAATTAAGCAAAGCGATCATTGTAATAATCTATTTGTGGCTCCTGGAAATGCGGGAACTCATAAGATAGCAACAAACCTCGACCTGGATATATTAAACTTTGAGCAGATTGCAAAGGTGATAAAAGAGCATGATATCAAAATGCTGGTTGTTGGACCGGAAGCACCACTTGTAGAAGGAATCACTGATTTTTTTAAAAACAAAGATGGCTTTGAAGAACTGCTAATTATTGGGCCTTCAAAAGAAGGAGCGGTTTTGGAGGGCAGTAAAGAGCGCGCTAAACAATTTATGGAAAATCATCATATTCCAACCGCAAAGTATCAAAGTTTTACAGCCGAAACACTCGAAAAAGGACATGAATTTTTGGAAACACTTTCCTCGCCGTATGTGTTGAAAGCTGATGGCCTGGCTGGAGGAAAAGGGGTTTTAATTATCGATACTCTAGAAGAAGCTAAATCAGAATTAACAAAAATGTTGAAAAACAATAAATTCGGTGACGCTTCAAAAATTGTTGTGATTGAAGAATTTTTAGACGGCATTGAATTGAGCGTATTTGTTCTAACAGATGGCAAAAATTACAAAACACTCCCAAACGCTAAGGATTACAAAAGAATTGGTGAAGGCGATACTGGTTTAAATACCGGCGGAATGGGCGCCATATCTCCAGTACCATTTGCAGATGAAGCATTTATGAAAAAGGTAGAAGATAAAATCATAAAGCCAACTATTGATGGGTTTCATAAGGACAATATAGATTATAAAGGTTTTGTTTTTATCGGATTAATGAAAGTAGGAGATGAGCCTTACGTGGTAGAATATAATGTTAGAATGGGTGATCCTGAAACAGAAGTTGTTATGCCTAGAATAGAAACCGATGTTGTTGAACTTTTAGATAAAACCGCCAAAGGAGAACTCGATGAGGTAGAATTAAATATCAGTTCTGAAACCGCTGCAACCGTAATGCTCGTTTCTGATGGATATCCCGAAGCCTATGAAAAAGAGAAAGAGATTTCGGGATTGAATAATATTTCAGAAAAGGAAGCTATCGTTTTTCACGCTGGTACAAAACTTTCTGAAAATAAAGTTTTAACTAATGGTGGAAGAGTTATTGCCGTAACGGCAATGGGGCAAAATCACCCAGAGGCTTTGGAAAAATCTTACGATCAAATCAAAAAGCTATGTTTTGAAAATATAAACTTTAGAAAAGACATAGGTTTTGATCTATAATAATCAATCTAAAAAATTGTACATTTACGTTCCAAAAAAAATGAAAAATGAGTGAAGATAAAGACAAACAAGCCAAACTAAAGGCCTTAAAACTTACCCTGGATAAATTAGATAAAACTTACGGTAAAGGTACTGTAATGAAAATGAGCGACCAATCCGTAGTCAATGTAGATGCTATATCTTCTGGGTCTTTGGGACTTGATTTAGCTTTAGGAGTTGGTGGATATCCTAGAGGAAGGGTGATTGAAATATATGGACCAGAGTCTTCCGGTAAAACAACCCTAACGCTTCATGCAATTGCCGAAGCACAAAAAAAAGGTGGAATTGCAGCTTTTATAGATGCAGAGCATGCATTTGATAGAGGTTACGCGCAGGATTTGGGAATTGATATCGATAATTTGATTATTTCTCAACCAGATCATGGTGAGCAAGCCTTAGAAATTACAGACAATTTAATTCGCTCAGGCGCTATTGATATTATAGTCATCGACTCTGTTGCTGCTTTAACTCCAAAAAGTGAAATTGAAGGGGAAATGGGTGACTCAAAAATGGGTCTTCATGCCAGACTGATGTCACAGGCGTTGAGAAAATTGACTTCAAGCATCAGTAAAACTAATTGTACGGTGATTTTCATTAATCAATTAAGAGAAAAAATTGGCGTCATGTTCGGAAATCCCGAAACAACCACTGGTGGTAATGCTTTAAAATTTTATGCCTCAGTAAGACTGGACATTAGACGTTCTACGCAAATTAAGGATAGTAATAGCGATGTGGCTGGAAATAAAACGAGGGTAAAAGTCGTTAAAAATAAAGTTGCACCACCATTTAAAACAGCTGAATTCGATATCATGTACGGAGAAGGAATTTCCAAAGTTGGTGAGATCATTGATATTGGTGTTGACTATGAAATTGTAAGGAAGGCTGGATCCTGGTACAGTTATGATGATACTAAACTTGGTCAGGGTAGAGATGCTGTAAAAACACTATTGCTAGAAAACCCAGATTTAATGGATGAGCTTGAAGAAAAAATTAAAGAAGCTATAAAAATTGCGAAAGAAGCTTAACGCAACCAAATAAATAATTTGCATCTAAATAATATGAAAATTAAAATTTTAGGAGTAATAATAGTTTTAATTTTAATGTCTTGTACGGCAGATGATCCAAGAATTGTAACTATACAAAACGCAACTGTAGTTAATGTTGTTGCTCCGGATACATTAAGGTTTAATCAAACTGAAGTTTTTCAGGTAGAATACATTAATCCTTCAGATTGTCACACTTTCGAAAGCTTTGATGTTTTAGGCTCAGAGCCGGATTCTAAAACAATTAGAACAGAAACGCGTTTTGAGGAAACTTTTGATTGTAATGAAACTCCGACTGATATTCAAACTGCTGAATTTCAGTTTTTAGTCGAAACTACCGACGATCACACCTTTAGGTTTTTGAGAGGTGCTTCCGAAACAGGCCAACTTTTATACTTTACATTTAATATACCAGTAAAAACAGAATAATTTGAAGCTAAAAAAACTCATATCACAATGCCAAAGAAAAGAGCTTAAATCTCAAAAAGCATTGTATGAGTTGTATAGTTCAAAACTGTTTAGTTTGAGTTTAAAATACTCCAAAAATTATGCTGAAGCACAGGATAATCTCCAGGATGCCTTTATAGCGATTTTTCAAAATATTGATAAATTTCAGCATAGAGGTTCTTTTGAAGGCTGGATGAAGAGAATCACCATCAATACAGCATTGGCGAGATATAGAAATCAAAAGGTTTTTTCTTTGAACTATGAAGAGTTAATAGTTCAACCAGAAGAAGATTACACTGAATCAGGAATAGGTCTGCACACACTGTTGAAGTATATTCAAGAGTTACCCAATCGCTACCGGATGGTTTTTAATCTATATGTTTTAGATGGTTATTCTCATAAAGAAATTGCTGAAATGATGGATATTTCAGAAGGTACTTCAAAGTCTAATTTGGCAAGAGGGCGTCAGATTTTAAGAGATAAAATTAATGAGCTGATGAATTCAGATTCATTTAATTCATCGGCACAGACACTATGAAAAAGGAGCACAACATAGATCGTTTATTTCAGGAATCTTTTAAAGATTTTGAGGTGGAAGCTCCAAAAAATGCCTGGAGCAACATCGAAAAAGAATTAAAGTCTTCTAACAAAAAGGTGGTGCCGTTATGGCAAAAACTCGGAGCTGCGGCGGCTGTGATTGCTATTATAATCTTAGCAGGATCTCAATGGTTTATTGGTGTGCAGAATAAACAAGAAAATTCTTTTGTAGAAAAAGCTGCACCAGATAAAAAATCTAACGGTTTAGAAGATAAAAGCAATAGGCCTGCATCTATTGTTTCATCTGTTCCAGTAGACGAAAATGACAACAAGGATTCTAATTCTCTACTAATGGAAAATGACAAATCTATTACTACTGAGTCACAGGAAAGTAATTCGTCAAAGAGAAACACTTCTTTTGGTTATAGATCATCTGTAGCGACATCAATCAATGCTGTAAATCCAAATGGAGGAAAGCTTTCAAATCAAATTGCAAGCGTTGAAACTTCCGAACAAACGAAAGATATTAATAATAGTATAATTTCCGACTTAACTTTAAACGCTAAACCTAACAGAAGAAAGAGTGATCCTTTGGTAGCTTCAAATATTGAAGATGATCGAGCAAAATTTACCAAGAAAGCCGAACAAAAGTCCTTAATCGAAGTCGCTAAGACAATTTATAATGAAACTACTTCATCAAATACTAAAGACAATTCAAAGATTTGGTTTGTCAAGCCACAAATTTCTCCAACATTTTACGGAAATTTAGGAAGTGGAAGTTCAATAGATAACAGTCTTTCTCAAAATTCAAGTTCTGCCGATGTCAATGTTACTTATGGCGTCAATGTTGCCTACCAAGTTAGTGAAAGAATAAAAATAAGGTCTGGAGTCAATCGTTTGAATCTTAATTATTCCACAAATGATGTTTTTGTTATACCCGGTGGCGGTTATTCTAGTTTTAGTAATGTTAGTATAAGTGGCGCTTTTGAGTCTTCTGTTCTTACAGAACAACAAGTTGTAGACCTCAACACTCAGGGCATTTTGGGTAGATTTCCTACAGAAACTTCTCAATTACAACAACAATTAGGCTTCATTGAAATTCCTATGGAATTGGAATACAAAATTTTAGACAAAGATATCAACATAAATATTATTGGAGGCGCAAGTACCCTTTTACTTAATGACAATAATATTGATATAACTACAGGAAATGCCTCCACCTCAATTGGCGAAGCTAATAATTTAAATGACGTCAGTTTTTCAACAAATTTGGCACTTGGTTTTGACTACGATATCTCTGAAAGATTAATGCTTAATTTAGAACCAACATTTAAATATCAAATAAATACTTTTCAAAGCGGTACTACTGGTTTTCAACCATACTTCTTCGGTATTTATTCTGGATTTGTTTTTAAATTTTAAAATATTGACTTTCTTTTTTAGAACTGTTGATAACATTTTAAAGTTTCTTTTTTTTAATTTCAAATTTAATTTAGCTTTGTTGGACAATGAATATTCAAATTCACATCAAAGAATTACTTTTTAGGCACGACTGTGTTATCGTTTCTGGTCTTGGAGGTTTCGTGTGTAAGTCTGAATCTGCCAAGATTGTTGATGGATATGTATTTCCTCCTTCAAAAAAAATAAGTTTTAATCAAAATCTTATTTCAGGAGATGGTTTGCTTGAAAATTATGTAGCTAAAAAAGAAAAAGTATCCTATCAAATTGCGCAGCAAAACATTCTAAGTTTTAGCGAAAAAATCAAAAATAGCCTCCATGAAGACGGTTCAGTTGTGTTGTCCGGTTTAGGAACTTTCAAAAAAAATGATAATGAAAATCTGGTTTTTAATCCAGACTCTGATCAGGAATGGCTAACGGAAGCTTTTGGTTTACCAAAATTTAAAATAAAGCCTTTACAAACTGAGGAGCAACCAGAAGAAACTGTAATTCCTTTAAAGGATCAAAACAAAGATCTAACTGAAGAACCTTCAAAACCCAAAACGTATTATTGGAAATATGCTGCGGTTGGACTTATTGCCATCGGAATTTCAGGTGTTTTTGGCACACAACTTTATAAAAATAGTATAAAAAGTCATAACCAGGCTGCCTTGGTTGAAGCAAATAAAATAGTTGAAGAAAAAATTCAGCAAAGTAGTTTTATGTTCTCTGAACCTCTAAGCCCTCTTTCTATTGAAGTTTCCGAAAAAAAGGAAGAACTTGGAAAATACCATATAGTTGGTGGTGCTTTTAGAATAAAAGCTAACGCAGAGAAAAAAATTAAACAACTTAAGGCAAAAGGTTTCAAAGCAAGATATATTGGTGAAAATAGATACGGCTTACATCAAGTGGTTTATAGTAGTTTCAACGACAGATTAGAAGCCATTAAGGAACTCAAAAATATCAAGGCAAATGAAAATAGCTCTGCTTGGCTTTTCGTTAAGGAACTTTAAGATAGGTTTCTGAAACTATCTCTTATCTTTGCAAAAATTTTTAAATGGATATAAAACATCCTAAGGATTCTAAAACTGAATTGACAGACTTGGTTTTACCAAGTGAAACCAACCCTATCAACAATCTTTTTGGAGGTGAGCTGCTTGCCAGAATGGACAGAGCTGCAAGTATTGCTGCGAGGAGACATTCTCGTAGAATAGTTGTAACTGCTTCTGTCAACCATGTTGCTTTTAATAAGGCGATACCTCTTGGAAGCGTGGTCACCGTTCAAGCCAAAGTTTCCAGAACTTTTAAAACTTCAATGGAAGTCTATCTTGATGTTTGGACAGAAGATAGAGAAAGCGGGAGAAGACTCAAAGCCAATGAAGCCATTTACACTTTTGTTGCGGTAGACGATATGGGACATCCAGTTCCTGTGCCAAAAATAGAGCCTGAAACAGATTTGGAGAAGGAAAGATTCGAGGCGGCTTTGCGTAGAAAACAATTGAGTTTAGTTCTAGCCGGCAAAATGAAACCTAAAGATGCAACTGAACTTAAAGCATTATTTGAATAACATAATAATCAATACATATGTATACAGCAGTACAACACTTACATTCTTATTGGGCCTACCTTGTTCTCTTGGTAGTAACTTTGGCTACCCTAAATGCCATAGTTAAATTCGCTGGTAAAAAACCTTTTGCTCCACAAGATTTCAGAATCTCTCTTTTTGCTTTAATTACAATGCATTTACAATTACTTATTGGGATTGTGCTGTACTTTGTCGCACCCTATTTTAGTGCTTTTTCAGAAGAAGGTATGGGTGAAATTATGAAAAACAGTCAATTGCGATTGTATTTAATAGAACATCCACTCACAATGATCATTGCTATTGTGTTTATAACAATTGGTTATTCAAAACACAAAAAGAAACTGTCTTCTAGTAAAAAGTTTAAAACCCTATCTATTTTTTATACAATTGCTCTCATTCTATTGCTTTCAAGAATACCGTGGCAAGCATGGTTTTAATAAATAGGTTTATTCAGATTTTTGTTTTGGTCTGTAAATGACGATGATTTGTATGACAATGGCTAAAAATATAAGTATATAAATTTCCAATTGGGTAAAAAGTTCAACATTTTGTAAGGCTTTTTTACTGATTGATAATTGCCTGCCTCCTTCATCTATCTGAATATCAGATAAATCATTCAGATCTTGTTTTACTTTTTCAAGTTGTACTTTAAGTTGTTTCGAATTCTGATAATTTGAATTTTGATATTTAAGTTCTAATTGATTCAATTCTTGTAAGTCATTAGTCAATTTCTCAAATATCTTAAGTTCATTTTGAGTCAATTTAGTATTCTCAAATCTAGTAAGAAGATTACTCAGACCAGTTTCGACCTTTAAATTTTCTGTTTTATAAAAGTTAGAATCCTGCTTTATCAGAGCCATTTCTTTTTGATGGACATAATCCATCATATCAAAAATGATATCCTTAGCAATCAGCCTGTCTTCGTATATAGTTTGGACGGATTCTTTGACTCTTTCAAAATTATTTTTATCGATTAGATTTGTTGAAATGATTAATAGAAAAACAACAAGTATTCCCAAAATCCATTTTAGTTTATTGAAAAATGTCATCTCTTAATTTATATGATTTACTATCGTAAATGTAAGAATTTTAAAGGTTAAAATATCTGCACTATACCGAAAAGGTCAATTTACAATGAGATTAAAACTAAAGAATAAAGCTAACCTATGTTTGATTAAAGAGCCTTGAGAACTTGTAAACAGTGAATTGCTATTTCCGCAGAACGAGGCAAGAGTGAAAATAAATTTCGTTTGGATAGATTCTTTATCAATCTTCATACAAATTGAAATTTAATTATTTTGAGCAACAAGTTTATCATTTTTACTGAATAGTAAATCGAATTTAGATTACTTTTAATTGAGGTTTTTATACAATTACATTCAAGTGAATTATTTAGTCTTAAAATCTTACTTTTGCTCAAAACAAAGATAAACTATGAGCGGTTATCATTTTAGAGATATAGAAGCTAAATGGCAGAATTACTGGGCAAAGCATAAGACCTTTAAAGCTAAGCAGCCTCAGGAGCTTAAGGAGGATAAAAAACCATTTTACGTATTGGATATGTTTCCATATCCATCTGGAGCTGGATTACATGTTGGACATCCACTAGGTTATATTGCCAGCGATATCTATTCCAGATATAAGCGTCATGAAGGTTATAATGTACTTCATCCTCAAGGTTATGACTCTTTTGGTTTGCCGGCTGAACAGTATGCTATTCAAACTGGTCAACATCCGGCAAAAACCACTCAAGATAATATAAAAAGATACAGAGAACAACTCGACCGCGTAGGCTTTTCTTTTGATTGGGATAGAGAAGTCAGAACGAGTAATCCAGAATATTACAAATGGACGCAGTGGATATTTATTCAGTTGTTTGAATCCTATTATGACTTTGAAGATAACAAAGCCAAGTCGATTGGAGAATTGATTCATATTTTTGAAGAACAAGGAAATGCAAATTTAAATATTGCCTGTGATGATGATATAGAAGAATTCTCAGCGGAAGAATGGAAATCTTTCTCCTCAAATGAAAAAGAGAAGCTTTTACTAAAATATAGAATAACCTATCTAGCAGAAACAGAGGTCAATTGGTGTCCAGCCTTAGGGACTGTACTTGCAAATGATGAAATCGTAAACGGCGTGTCAGAACGCGGCGGGCATCCTGTTGTAAGAAAAAAGATGAAACAATGGAGCATGAGAATTTCGGCTTATGCTGAAAGACTTTTACAAGGTTTAGAAAGTTTGGATTGGTCAGATTCTATAAAGGAAGCTCAACGTAACTGGATTGGAAAATCGGTAGGCGCTTCAGTTGAATTCAAAGTTCAAAACCATGAATACGGCATTGAGGTTTTTACGACAAGACCGGATACTATTTTTGGGGTGTCATTTATGACTTTGGCTCCGGAACACGAATTGGTCAAAAAGATCACGACAGAAGAACAACAGGAAGCTGTTGAAGATTATATCGCAGAAACTGCAAAACGCAGCGAAAGAGATCGCCTGGCCGATGTAAAAACCATCAGCGGTGTATTCACAGGAGCCTATGCTGAACATCCGTTTACAAAGGAACCGATACAGATTTGGATTGGAGATTACGTCTTGGCCGGATACGGTACCGGCGCTGTAATGGCTGTGCCATGTGGCGATCAAAGAGATTATGATTTTGCCAAACACTTCAACATTCCTATTCCTAATATTTTTAAAGATATAGATATTTCAGAGCAGGCTTACGCAGAAAAAGAAGGTGCTGTTATTGCAAATTCTGATTTTCTTGATGATTTGCCGATAAAAAAAGCCATAAAACGAGCTATACACGAAATAGAAAAGCAGGGTTATGGCAAATCCAAAACCAATTACAGGTTGCGCGATGCTGTGTTTTCCAGACAGCGCTACTGGGGAGAACCATTCCCAGTGTATTATGTTGACGGGCTTCCAAAAATGATTGACATAGAACACTTACCACTCAAATTACCCGAAGTTGAAAAATATCTACCAACAGAATCTGGTGAACCACCTTTAGGACGTGCTGATGTTTGGGCTTGGGACACCAATTCAAATACGGTTGTACCTAATTTCAAAATTGATCACAAAACTATTTTTCCCCTAGAACTTAATACTATGCCTGGTTGGGCTGGGAGTTCCTGGTACATGTTCCGCTATATGGAAGTAGATGAAAGAGATGAGGTCTATGCCTCAAAAGAGGCTTTGGATTACTGGAAGAATGTAAGTCTCTATGTTGGTGGCAGTGAACACGCAACTGGGCATTTGTTGTATTCCCGTTTTTGGACAAAATTCTTAAAGGACAGAGGTTTTTTAAAGGTTGATGAACCTTTTCAAAAGATGATTAACCAAGGCATGATTTTAGGAGAAAGTGCTTTTGTCAAGCGGGGTTTAAAATCAGGAAAATTATATTCTGTAAATTTTGAAACGAAAGAGGAATGTCAAAAAATACACGCCGATGTAAATCTGGTCAATACTTCAAATGAATTAGACATCGAAGGTTTCAAAAAATTCCGCCCCGAATTTAAGGATGCCGAAATTATCACTAATGATGATGGTAAATTTCTAGTGTCCAGAGAAGTGGAAAAAATGTCAAAATCTAAATACAACGTCGTTAATCCGGATGATGTTTGTGATGAATATGGTGCGGATGCTTTAAGGCTCTTTGAAATGTTTTTAGGACCGATAGACCAAGCCAAACCCTGGAACACTGCCGGGCTTTCAGGTGTTTATGGGTTTTTAAAGAAATTTTGGAATCTATACCACGCTGGTGATGATTTCAAAGTATCTGAAGACACTCCAGGCAAAGAGGCTCTCAAAGCCCTTCACCAAACTATCAAAAAAGTCAATGAAGACATTGAAGCCTTTAGCTTTAATACGTCGGTTTCTGCCTTTATGATATGTGTGAACGATCTTCAAAAAATGAAATGTAACCATCGCGCCATTTTAGAGCCGCTGTGTATTTTATTATCTCCGTTTGCACCACATATATGTGAGGAGATTTGGCAAAAACTGGGTCATGACGATACGATAGAATATGAAGCATATCCAAAACATGAAGAAAAATATTTGATCGAGGACACTAAGACTTATCCAATTTCATTCAATGGTAAGATGCGCTTCACGATGGACTTATCTTTAGACTTATCCAAAGACGAAATTGAAGAGATTGTAATGTCGGATGAGCGAACGAATAAGCAATTGAAAGGAAGAGTACCGAAGAAGGTCATAGTTGTTCCCGGTAAAATTGTAAATATTGTCGGATGAAAATTTTGTTATCCTTCTTAACCGCCTTAGTTTTTCTATCCTGCAGCAGTACAAAGAATGAAATGGAAAATGATCAAAAAACGAAGTCACCACTTGGTGTAGCTAAAAATTCAATCGATAGAGTTTTGGAGGAACGTATGGTGAAGGATGGCTATACTTTAGGCACTGTACTTTTTTTGAAAAATTTTGATTGTGAATATATTATCAAAGAAGAAAACGCTGCGGCCAAATTTGATGCAATTAATTTTGAATCAGCTCAATATTCAGACTTTAAGCAAGATAGTTTAAAGATATATTTTAAATACAAACCATTGAGAATGATGAACCGATGTAAAGATGCTTTGCCTGTCAAATTATTGTCCATAAGAAAAAGGAAAGAATAAAAATCTTTCCTTTAATCTCAGTTATTTTATTTCACTATTAATTTACCAGTTTCAAAACTTTGTCCTCGGCCAACTTTTACGATGTATGTTCCGGTTGCGGCATAAGACATATCCAGTTGATAAATGAATTGTCCTTTTTCATTTCTTTTTAAAACATCATAAACCAATTGTTGCCCAGACATGTTATATAAATTGAAAGTGAGTTCTTCACTTTTTGAAGCCGATAGAATCACATCATAATGTTTGTTTGGTTTACTAACAATGACTAAATCAGAATTCTCAAAACCAAATTCATTTAAGGATAGTGTTGTATCTATTATATTAATGCTCATGTCGACAGTTCGACCATATTCCAGATTACCACAAGGATCATTTAAAATTCCTTCATTGGTTGGATCATAACCTCTAACCCTAAGTATATGTTGTCCTAAATTGGCATCTGTAGGAATAACGACTGAAAAAGCCTGGTCTGAATCTTCAAATCCATCTGCAACAATAAAATTATCTAGAACAAGTTCACCCTGGTCTGTAAAAACACCGTTGTCATTAAAGTCTATCCACATAGAAAAATTCTGTTGTGACCAACCTGTTTGCAAAGTGCCGTTATGAGCATTTGAGCCCGGAGCGCGGTCTAAGTCAGTTACTTCGTTGGTTAAGTCTTCATATCCGGTTGAACAGGGCACATCTGTTAGGTTTATAGTTCCTAATTGAAACTGCGTTAGGCCATCTCCAAAAGAACAATCACCGGAAGGTTGGCAAAATTCA
>Ga0207419_1000223_pt1 | contig 47060 bp, 34 predicted proteins | sample ElkSloMetagenome_4_FD_184723 | JGI IMG/M metagenome (GOLD analysis project Ga0207419, IMG submission 184723) | Hot spring microbial communities from Elkhorn Slough, Monterey Bay, USA - MD2A (version 2) | ecosystem: Environmental > Aquatic > Marine > Intertidal zone > Estuary: Microbial mat ...
ATTAAAGGGAAGAAATTTAGTCAAAACCCAATATTCTTGGGACTCAATTGCTCAAGAAATGTCAAAAGTATATCAATGGATTATCCGAGGATATAACCCGCCCAATTCTATCCATTTTTAAAAATTTTATTTCTAAAAAAATAAAGTTAATTTTTTGATTTGATAACCGCTCTATGTCTACAAATAACAAGTTTAATAAAATTCATCTTTGGCTTCCTAATATGTTTGAATTTAAAGGAGGTATTCAAGTTTATTCATCATTTTTTTTAGAGGCTTTACAAAATATTAATCGCCCGATAAAATATGATGTTTTTTTAAAGCATGATACTCACGTTTCTGACAAACAGGCTTTTGATAAAAATACTAACTTCCACTTTTCAGGAACATGGCCATTGAAAGTTAGAACTGCAACTTTTGTTAGTCAAATACTGAGTAGTGGAATTTTACAAAATCCTGATCTGATTATTAGCACTCATCTGAACTTTACCATAGCGGCTGACTATTTAAAACGACTACGAGGTATTCCATATTGGACAATAGCACATGGAATAGAAGCATGGAATATTCAAAGTCCTGCTCGACAAAAAGCACTTCATAATGCTGATAAAATTCTCTGTGTTAGCAACTACACACGTAATCGCTTAATTCAAGAACAACATCTCGACCCCAAAAAACTCTCACTTTTACCAAATACATTCGATAGCAATCGATTTAAAATTTCTAGCAAGCCTTCTTATCTATTAGAGCGATATAAACTCCAACCAGAACAGCCAATTATACTAACTGTTAATCGTTTAGTCAGTCAGGAATCCTACCGAGGTTACGACAAAATTTTAGAAGTATTACCGCAAATTCGTCAAGTTATACCTAATATTCATTATATTATTGCAGGTAAAGGGGACGACCGATCTCGCCTAGAAAAATCAATTGCTCAACATCAACTTCAAGACTGTGTTACACTCGCTGGATTTGTTCCTGATTCAGAACTTTGTGATCATTATAATCTTTGTGACGTGTTTGCAATGCCGAGTAAACTTGAAGGCTTTGGTATTGTTTTTTTAGAAGCTTTGGCTTGTGGAAAACCAGTCTTAGCAGGCAATCAAGATGGTGCAACTGATGCTTTATATCAAGGTAAATTAGGAGCTTTAGTTAATCCAGATGATACCAAAGAAATCACTAAAACATTAGTTAAAATCTTACAACATACCTATCCACTTCCTCTAATGTATCAATCCGAAAAACTACGAAAAAAAGTCATTGAAATTTATGGATTCGAGCAGTTTAAAGCTTGCTTAAATCAATCTATTGGCGATTTTTTAAACTTTATCTAAATACAGGATCATCTGAAATGTCTCAAAAATTAGCCATCAAACCTCAAAACTGTTATCCTCATATTTGTCACGTTGTTGCCAGTATTAATGAAGAAGTTGGAGGGCCAGCTTATTCAGTTACCCATTTAACTCAAGCTTTATCTAAACAGCAAATATTTCCTCACTTGTTTACCTTAAACTATCAAAAAGTTGGTCATCAACTTGCAACAAATGGAGTTACACTTCATAGCTATAATGCGACTCCAGTTGCTCGATATTTGCGAGGTTTTCAACCTAGTGCTTATCAACATCTTGAGCAACTTGCTTCTGCCGAAATCGATCTAATTCATAATCACGGATTATGGATGTTTCCTAATATTTATGCTCGTCAAGCTGCTGTGATTAATCGATTACCTCTCGTTATTTCTCCCCGAGGAATGTTAGAATCTTGGTCACTCAAACATAGTTGGTACAAAAAAAGATTAGCTTGGATTTTATATGAACGTAAAAATCTAAAGAGTGCAACTGCTTTTCACGCGACTTCAGATGAAGAAGTACAGTCAATTCGCCGACTTGGTTATAAACAACCCATAGCATTAATTCCTAATGGAATCACAATTCCATCACTTTCTAACTTACCCAAGCGAGAAGTCTTAATTCAAGCTTTCCCCAAACTTAATAACAAAAAATGGTTACTCTTTTTATCAAGATTACATCCCAAAAAGGGAATAGATAATCTTCTCTATGTTTGGCAATCCTTAGTCAATCAATTTCCCAATTGGCACTTAATTATTGCTGGGCCAGATTTAATTTATTATCAAGCAAAACTTGAATCTTTAACAACTCAGTTACAACTAACAGAAAAAGTTACATTTACAGGAATGCTATCAGGAGAACTGAAAGTCGCTGCTCTCAGTCAATCTAATTTATTTGTTCTACCGACTCATTCAGAAAACTTTGGAATTGCTATTGCTGAGTCTCTCGCTTATGGTATTCCTGCTATCACAACTAAAGGTGCGCCTTGGAAAGATTTAGTTGAATACCATTGTGGTTGGTGGATTGACGATAACCAAAAAGCATTAAAAGAAGCTTTACTTGAAGCCATAAACTTGTCTGATAAAGAACGTCAAGAAATGGGAGATAAAGGACGAATAATGGTTGAGAAAAAATATTCTTGGGGTGTAATTGCTGAGGAAATGTCAAAAGTTTATCACTGGATATTAGGAGAAGATAATTATCCCAGTAGTATTCATTTATATTAACTATATTGAAATCATCAATCACTCCGGATATCTCGTTTAACGCTGGAAGAAAGGGTTGGAACATGAGTATTTCACAGCCCTGAAGTTACCCTAAATTAACCGACTTTCATGCGAATTACTATTGTAACAGGCCCTTGGCTTCCTGTTCCAGCCTTGCAAGGAGGTTCAACAGGAAGAATTTGGCAAGGTTTAGCAGAATCTTTTGCAACTCAAGGTCATCAGGTTAAAATTCTCTGTCGTTCTTATCCAGGTCAACCCAATCAAGAAATCAGGAATAAAGTCACCTATATTCGTCGAGGTGGACTTCCTCAAAGCACAAATATTTATCTAGATTTAGTTAAAGATTTTGCTTATGGTTTTACAACATTTCCGACTTTACCTTCGGCAGATATTCTAATTATTAATGATTTTTGGTTGCCTGCTTTTGCCGCTACTTTTCGTCCAGACGCAGGTAAAATTGTCATTCATGCAGGTCGTTTTCCCAAAGGTCAATATCGTTTAGGTTTATACACGGGTGTAACGCGGTTTGTGGCTTTATCTCGTGTTATTCAACAGGGAATTGCCCAAGAATATCCAGCCGCTATTCCTCGAATGCGAATCATTCCAAACCCGATTGATACTTCTATCTTTTCGCCTTCAACTTCTCCTCAACTTAATCGAACGGAAAAAATAATTCTATATGTTGGTCGAGTTCATCCTGAAAAAGGAATTCATCTTCTTATAGATGCTTTTAGTATTTTAGTTCAAAAAAATTTCCAAGTTCGTTTAAAGATCGTCGGCCCCATAAAAGGAACTCAAGGAGGTGGAGGAGAAGAATATTTCCGCATACTTAAAACTAAAGCTCAAGGTTTACCAATTGATTTTGTTGATCCGATTTTTGATCCTTGTAAACTTGCTAATACTTATCGTTCGGCTGACTTATTTTGCTATCCTTCTCTCGCCGAAAAAGGAGAAGCTTTTCCCGTTGCACCTCTTGAAGCAATGGCAACAGGTTTAGTTCCTATTATTTCTAATCTTGCTTGTTTTGAAGATTATATTCAAGACGGAATTGACGGCTACTTTTTCGATCATCGTAGTGATCACGCTGTACAAAATCTGGCTGAAAAATTTACCTTAGCTATTCAAAATTGGGAACAAACGATGAACATTGGGCAAAATGTGGCGAAGAAAGCCCAGCACTATAGCTATGAACAGATTGCAAAAGTATATCTAGATGATTTTGCGGAATTAATCAATTAATAGAGAGATTGATGTTATATATTTCAAACTAAATTATATCAAATAAATACCGATTTTATGCTAGAAAAAATAACACCCCTAATTCTCACTTACAACGAGTCTCCCAACATTGATCGCACCCTTAAACAGCTTACTTGGGCTAAACGAATTGTAGTTATTGATAGCTACAGTACCGACTCAACCTTAGAAATATTGAAGTCTTATCCTCAAATTGAGATATTCCAACGAGAGTTTGATACTCATACTAATCAATGGAACTATGGTTTAGAACAAGTCACCTCAGAATGGGTTTTGTCTCTCGATGCGGATTATCAGTTAACAGATGAACTGATAGAGGAAATCAAAATGCTTTCTCTCAAGACTCAATTTGATAGTTATTTTGTGCGATTTAGATACTGTGTTTTTGGTCAACCACTGCGAGGAACGATACTTCCGCCCCGAGAGGTTTTATTTAAACGAGAAAAAGGCGTTTATATTGATGATGGACATACACAATTATTAAAAGTTCAAGGTAACTCAGGAATGTTATCTTCTTATATTAATCACGATGATCGCAAGTCTCTTAGTCGTTGGCTGTGGGCGCAAGATCGCTACATGATTATCGAAGCCAAAAAACTTCAAGAAACACCTGCATCAGAATTAAGTTTGAGTGATCGCATCCGACAAAAAATTATTTTTTCTCCTCTGATTATTCTTTTTTATTGCTTAATTTTTAAAGGTGGAATTTTGGATGGTTGGGCAGGATTTTATTATGCTTTTCAACGAACTTTAGCAGAGATTTTGCTGTCAATTCGGTTAATCGAAAGAAAAACAAACTCTTAACCCAAATGAGTAGAGATTTTATCGGAAATCGCTACAACTTTTTATCTTTATTTCATCGAACTTTATCTGAAATGGCAAGTAGACAAAATTTGCTATTTAGTGCTATTTTTTATGGCTAGATTATGATAAAATTACCATTTTTGTCTCGCCCAGACTGTTCCTTTCCACAGACTAATAAATAAAGCACTGGTAATCAAAGCCCCTAAATTCCATTTAATTGAACGCTTAAACAGGTTCTGGCGTTGGGTACTACGGGCTTGTTTGGCTCGAGTTGTGAGTTGTTGATCGCTATTTTCTACCACCGTTGATAGACGATTTTTTATATCTTCAAATTGCTGAAAGCTGTCAATTTCTGGGACACCTCCTTGAGGGTTTATCTGACTTAGTAAATCTTCCATTTCTGCCGGATTATTGACCGTTTTAAGTTGATCTTTAACTTGTTTAATCTGAGTTTGAACTTGATTTACCTGAGTCGATATTTGTTGATTGGCTTGACGATCAATTCTCAAAGTATTAAACAATCCCAAAGGAATCAGCAATAAAAATATAATTCCATAGAGTAAAGTCAACCAAGATAAAAAACTCACAACTGGAATTTCCCAACGATCTCGGGAATTGCGTTCACCAAAAAAGATTAAGACAAAACCGAGGAGAGGAACAGCTACTCGTTCTACTAACTGTCCCATTGTTTGTAATTCCCAAGAAGGATTCATAAAATCAGGCGGATACAAGATATCGATTACGTCAAATAAACTCAGAACTATAAATCCATATCCTACCCATCGAACGAGATTAATAGAACGTAAAAGACTAATATTAAAGCGTCGTAAAACTTCTATAGATTGATTAGAAGAAGAATGATCAACTTGAGTCATAGCTACTAAGAAAAAATAAAAAGTTGACTAAATGAGATCGTAAACCCTCTCAGTTTAAACTGGGAAAGTTAGCAGACCACCATGTATACCAGGAAAACCAAGCTTTCTCTAAGACTTGATAAGCTGCTTCTGGAGAATTATCTTCTAGAGGAATAGATAAGTTTGCCCACAAACAACCCCGTTGTCGTAGTTGTTTTTGTCCTAAAAACCAGGGAATAAAGCGATTCCATTCTAGGGTATAAATAGAATGATTTTGACTGTATTGTTTGCGGGTAAAGGTACTAATTCCCTTCGGGTTAATGCAAGCGCTGAGATAAGCTCGTTTTTCAGCAACGAACAGCCCATAAAAACCAAGGTTTTCTTGTTGACGTACTAGAGGAAATGATGGGGAAAGCTGGTATTTTTCAACAAGTCTCTCTACATTTCCTCCGGGAAGATAGCGCATTTCAATATTCAGAGTCAGATCATTCTGAATATATTGATAGCGTTGATCTGGCGTCTTAAATAAGGATTCTTCCTCGGGTTTTTCAAGAGTATAACTCGTGCTATTCCACTCAGATAATGGCACTTTTTCGGGTAAATTTATAGTTGTTTTGCTGAGAGTTTGAGTAGAAGATGCAAACACAACTCGGGCTAAAACTAAGATTACAAAGCTACCCGTAAAAGCTAACAGAGGAGTTCGCAGTTGATGCCAAAACTTCATCACTCATAACCCTCTATTTTATTTTCTTGGGGTTCCTGATTACTTTGTTGTAATAAAAACCAGCAAAATAACCCAAATAGCAACACAGCTATAATAGAAAAAACAAATGAACCATCGCGATGATGCCAATAATCAAAAGCTTCTGTATTATTCTGTGCAACTAAAATAGCCAACAACATCACCCGAAATCCATTCACCAAAAATCCTATACTTAAAGCCACGATTGGTACAAAAATTTTCTGTATCCAATTGGTTGGAAACATCAGCAGAAACAGTAGCGCTAAACCTGACAAATGAATCATGGTTTCGATACCCGAACACCCCGGATAAACTTCTACAGTTCCGGTTGGTAAACTGATATATACTCCATTAAGTTTGGCTTCAAAACCGGAATACCACAATATAAATGCAGAAAATTTTGCTGTAATTGGTGAAATATCAACAATCCAGGGTTCTAACAGGCGAGGAGCGCCAATAAAAAATAAAGCGACTAACTCAGTCCAATATTGTTTTAATCCCCGAAAACCAGAGGCGAGTAACCCCAGTCCTAAACCGGATAAAACGGGAATCAAATCAAAGAAGTTTCCCCCTAAAGGAATAGAAGCACTTCTTATCAAAATAACAGCAATTAGCAAAAAACCAACGAGACTCGCAAATACTCCGCTTTCGAGTTTTAAGTCATCGCGCCTTTGCCAAACTAATGATGCAACAGCAGACCAAAATAAAATGCTGGTGCCGATTGTATTAGGATTATCCGCTCTCCAAACTAACGTCAGATGAATCGCCATTAAGCCGGAACCAATGGTTAAAAGCCAGAATGGAGAGGTTTTGAGGCGTTGAAATAATACAGGATAAGTTGCATTCATAGCCATCAGCATTTATACCAAGAAAACCCCCTCACAGAGAGAGGATGAAGGGGGTATTCCCGGTGATTTTATCAATCAATTAGGCATCGGACTTAACTTTGTTTTGACGCTTGTCGTGTTGTTTTTTCATCAGAGTTCCAGCGCCGAGAGCAGATAAAGAACCCAAGATGGTAAAGGGTTCGGGAACAGGTTCAACTTCGATAGAACTGAGGAAGTAGCTATCGTTATTATCTGTCACTGTAAAATCGAAAACTTTACCCGTGATATTTAGTGATGTAAAAGTTCCCTGATCAGTACCTAAAAAATTACCGCCTGGAATATCAGCAGAACTGAATAAAACACCATCAACAATGAGTCTAACTTCATCATTGATTCTGCCAACAAGGGGTAAAGTAAAATCCCCAACTCCCGAAAAGCTTGCTGAAGTCAAAGTAACAATCTGATTAAAGTTTAATCGCAGAGTTTCGTCAAACCCTAATCCATCAATTTGAGGATTTTCAAGCGAACTGAGTCCACCTGAAAATTGAACCCCTAAACCGCTAGAACGTCGTACAACATTGCGATCGTTACCATTGCTGGAAAATCCAGTCGCAGTGTAGCCAATACCCCCAACGGTGTCAGAGATTGACGAAGTAGTAAGATTTGAACCTCCGAAGTTAATACTAACAGCAACGGCAGCTTGTCCTCCTGCGAGAGTCACAACAGTTGCACCAGTCGCCGCCATCAGAGCTTTTTTCACGAAATTTGCAGTGATCATTTAAGAAGTTTCTCCAAAAATTGAGTGTGACCATAGAGACACCCAGATGTTTTTTGTTTCAAATAATACTTTTGAGTTGGGTACCCAAGCGTGATTCGTGAATTGATATTCACTTCAGTCGCCTCAATTTACAGCGTTTTTAAAAATATTCAGGAATCAACCCCCTGTTTTTTACATTTCTAGGGGATTTGTGAAGATACTCAAGGGTTCAGCTTTACAAAACCCCCCCCTTTTGTAAAGATTAAGTTGATCCCCAAAAATAATCGCCTCAATTCCGAGAGAATCAAAGCGATCGCGTGTTAAAACTACTCTAGAAGCGATGAGATTTAATCTTGGTTCTGGTCTTGGGAACGATGCTTTTTGAGAAGCGCCCCCATTCCTAATGCAACTAACGAACCTAAAATCGTCATCGGTTCAGGAACAGATTGAATTTCTACATTGTCCACCAACAAACCCGAGGGGAAGAAATCATTACTGTCATCCACATCTACAACCCCAATTCCTAATAGATAGATTCCTCCTTGAGTGAAGGTGTAGGAAAAGGTTTTGTATCCGGTTTCTGTATCAAAGATGGTATTCGACGGATTGGCTAAACCAGAAGTATCCCCAATTTTTAGGACTGTACTTCCAATGGATACAAACGCCAAGTCATTGAACGTTTTCTCATTATTATCAAATATAGTTTCATTGGAGAGAAAATTCCAAGAAAACCTGAGAGTCTCTCCCGCTCGAACGGTGAGCGTTTGTTTGATTGCTGAACCTTCAACAACCTGAGCCGATAACAGAGTATCTAGACTCCCTAGAGATAAATCTAAGAAAGATTCCAAATCGGTATCTGTAACCGAGCCGTATTTACTTGTAATTAAGGCTTGAAACTCCCCTTCAGTCGAAGTTACACCATAAGTATTTGTGACAATGCGAGTGTCACCAATGGACATCCATTCAGTAGAGAAATCACCCGTCTCAAAACCACCGTTGAGGACGATAGCTTGAGCCGAATTCTCCAATCCAAACAGGGCTGCAAAACTAATTAAACTAGCAACACCTGCGGTTAGAGTTGAGTGGTAGATAGAAGCGATGGGATTGAACATGAAATTAATTTCTCCAGGAGTTGAATCCAAACTTTGGAGCTGTTGTCAAAAGCAATTGCTTATTGGGTGACTCAGAAAGAGGGGGATAGGATTAAATTCAACAGATGAATGGGAGTTTGTTGAGAAAATCCTTACTCTGTTATTACGAGTAGAGATTCAATCCAGCACTCAAATCATTCTGGTTCATTTTACAGAATGTGAGAATTTTATCAGGAAAAATTTGAGCGATTTTACGTAATCTTATTACTTTATTGGTAAAATAATAAACTGGCTTTAAATAACCTCCTCTTAATCCAAAGTTGAGTCAAAATTTAACTCAGATCAGAGCAATTCGTCTTCCTCTGATCGACAGATACCGAACCCAGAATCAATATAACTCCCCGATCTAACTTAGCATCAGTTACTATAATAGTAAAACTGCGAATTTATGAAGTGGTTTCAGCGCACACAATCACCCTACCATTGGATTATCTGGGCTGGCTCAATTCTGCTTCTATTTCTGATCAGCATTATTCCCGTCCAACTGGCGATCGCTCACTATCAAGCCCCAGAACCCCAAGCCATTTTCACCCTGGGGGGAGGATCGGCTCGAGAACTGTTTACCGCTCAATTCGCCCAAGCGAACCCCGACTTAGACATTTGGGTGTCATCTGGAATTCCCCGTGAACCTGCAATGGATATTTTTCGCGCCGCAGGAGTCCGGGATCGTCGGGTTCACCTCGATTATCTCGCGGTGGATACGGTAACAAATTTTACCTCAATGGTCGATGAGTTCAAACAACGGAATATCCAACATATTTACTTAATTACCTCAGATTTTCATCTCCCTCGCTCCCAAGCGATCGCCACGATTGTACTCGGAAGTCAAGGAATCACCTTTACCCCAGTTGCTGTTCCAACTCCTGAAAAAGAAGAATCCTCCTTACGGATCTTGCGGGATATGGGACGTTCTATTCTGTGGGTGATCACAGGGCGAACCGGAGCAAGTCTGAACCCTAGAGTAGCAATGACTCATGCGTTTAAACCAATACACGACTGGAACCTACACTCCCGGCGCACCACTATTCCAACAACTTCTATGGTTCTTTCTCGGCGATCCCCTCGTTCGTAGCCGACTCCTCCCATTTTCAGGCTTGAAAGTCTTAATTTTGCGTTGGTTTGGTGCGAAAATCGGTCAAGGTGTACGGATCAAGCCCGGAGTTCGGATCAAGTTTCCCTGGCGTTTAACCGTTGGGGATCATGTTTGGATTGGTGAAAATGCCTGGATTGATAATTTAGCCCTTGTGACGATTGAAAGTCACGTTTGTCTGTCTCAGGATATTTATTTGTGTACGGGAAACCATGATTGGAGTGATCCCCATTTTCAACTGATCACCGCCGAAATTTATATTGAACAGAGGAGTTGGATAGCAGCCCGAGCCGTTATTGGGCCAGGAGTCCGAGTCGCTCAGGGTGCAATTTTAGGGCTAGGAAGTGTAACCGGACGTTCTCTCGCAGCGATGACAATTTATGCCGGAAATCCCGCTCAACCGATTAAAAAACGAACCATTCGAGAAGCTGTTCCAGAAATGATTCAAAACACTTCCGAATCTCTCACCCCCAATTCCAAATTCTCTGTTGCTGAGTAATCCGGATATGAAATGACAATTTTGTATAAAGGAATGGAAATCGTGCAACCTTGACACTCTTCATTTCCCCACACTATGGTATTTTTTTATCCTTATGGGGTTGCCTTCATTCTTTCTATCCTTATTGTTCTCTTAAGTACACCGCTTGTTCGATCAATCGGTCTGAATACTGGATATTTTGATCATCCTGGAGAACGAAAAATTCACGACCAGCCTATTGTTCGTTTGGGTGGAATTGCAATCTGTTTGGCAACCCTATGTAGCTGTTTGATTGTTGGATTATTTGATGATTTTACCCGTTTACCTCCCGTCAAGATCTTAGAATTTTGGGGAGTCATTGTCGGCGGATTTTTATTTTTTCTGATTGGATTAATCGATGATTTGTCCGATTTATCTCCCTTTACCCGATTAGGATTACAATTTGGCGTTGCCAGTTTAGTCTGGGTTGTTGGAGTTCGGATTGAATTTTTACCCATTCCCGGATTAGGATTGATCCCTTTAGGTCTTTTGAGTTTACCGATCACTATTATTTGGTTAGCCGGAGTGGTGAATGCTATTAACTGGATGGATGGTTTAGATGGACTCGCCGCAGGAATCTCAGGAATTTCAGCTTGTATCATGCTGGTGATTTGTTTATTTATCAATCAACCCGCAGCCGCTTTAATTGCTATTGCTTTAGCCACTGCAACTCTAGGATTTCTTCGCTATAACTTTAACCCCGCTCAAATTTTTATGGGAGATGGAGGGTCTTATTTTATCGGATTTACACTCGCGAGTTTGGCTGTGATTGGATTGATGAAAACCTCTGATTTTAGTCTCGTTATTCTTCCCTTTCTGATCTTAGTCGTTCCTATTTTAGATATGTTAGTCGTGATTATCGCTCGACTTTCCGATGGTAAATCCCCTTTTTATGCGGATCGACGTCATTTGCATCACCGACTACTCAATCGAGGTTTATCCCAACGATTAACCGTTCTATATATCTATACATTGACGTTATGGGTTGGATGTTTAGCTCTGGCAATTATTGGAATTCCAGGTGGGATATTTTATGGAGTCGGAGCCACCGGATTACTTATTTATATGAGTCGAAATTTAGGAGAACACAAACAGCTTACTTCAGTTGATTAATCATTATTCAGACCTTGCTTGCATTAAATAAAGTTGATGGGATTGTGATTACGGATATCTAATTAATCATCCTTTTTAGACACCACTAACCTAATCAGTGGGATAATAGAGAATTTATTTTTTTGTGTTCACAAAATGGAGAGTGTTTTTACAAAAGCTTTACATAAAATCAGGTTAACTTTACAAAAACCCCTATAACTTTTTTGATAAAAGAGACTACAATCAATCAGAGTAAAAACAACTGCTTAGGCTGAGTGATTAAACTGAGTGAATGCAGCTAAGTTATAAGCATTGTACAGATTGATGAAATAACTATTTCCCCAGGGCTTTCTATCTTTCCTTAAATTTGTATTGATTACTTGCTGAATCTCAAGCAATAGATGAAGTCACAGATTACTTAATCTTCTATTGCTCAAGTTTTTAGTTTAATATTTGTATGGAATGGTTTCAAAAAACAACTTACCGCCTCTATCTTTGGACTGAATTAAATTGTAGATATTTTCAGTAAACCTTTGATTATAAGTTGATAATAGATAATATAAATCTATCGAAAGATAGAGGTTTTTAGCATTAATTGACATCTGTTTTTAATCAAAAAACTGTTATCAAGTATACTGTTTAAGCTGAAAAAATTAATCAAGAATGTATTCTATTTTTTATAAAAAAGTCATTAAAATCTTTTCATAAAACCTTCGACAATTCCGGATGTTTATTTTAATTATTGTAAAAAGGGTTAACAATTGATTGCATCCTATTTAGCTAAATCTATCTAAGCTTTTAGTTATGATCAACGAATCTACAATGTCTAAAATACATCTGGGAAAAGTGAAAACTGCATCCATTCAAACGGATAAAACATCAGAAACATCTACTACTTTCCACAGTTCTCAAGTCAGTCAACTTTCAATTATTACTCAGTTTTATCCTCCAGACTATGCCGCAACAGGACAACTGATTGCAGAACTAGCCACTCAACTACAAAGCTTAGGAATGCGGGTAAAAGTCTTTACAGGACAGCCTGGATATGCCTTTCAAAATAGCAAAGCTCCTCAAAAATAAATAGATAAAGGAGTACATATTCAGCGAACCCGAACCACTCAGGTTTGGTCAAAAAGAATTAGAGGGAAAGCTCTAAATGGATTATTTTTTTGCTTTAGAGCAGGTCTACACTTGCTCAGAAGTGTTAACCGTTCAGAAATTTTATTGCTGACAACAGCACCACCATACTTAACAATTTTGGGTTATTTAGCTCATCTCTGTTTTGGTCAGCGTTATGCTTGTTTATTGTATGATTTGTATCCAGATGTCGCTGTAGAACTCGGCTTAATTTCCTCCAAAAATCCATTGGTTAAATTTTGGGATTGGATTAACTGTAAAGTTTGGAAAAGAGCCGACTCAATTATTGTACTCAGTTCAACCATGAAAGATAGAATCATAGCTAAATGTCCTCAGATTGAGCATAAAATCAATGTGATTCAAAACTGGGCGGATTCTAAGTTTATTAAACCCCTGAATAAAACCGAAAATTGGTTTGCCCGGGAATTTAACCTACTGGAAAAATTTACCGTATTATATTCCGGTAATATGGGTCGATGCCATGACATGGACACCATTATAGAAGCTGCTGTCGAATTACAAAATGAACCGATTCAATTTGTCTTCATCGGTGGCGGTGCAAAGCAAGAAACTTGCATGAAGAAAGTACAAGAATTAAGATTAGACAACTGCGTGTTCTTACCCTATCAAGACAAAGCCGTATTACCCTATTCTCTAACTGCTTGTGATCTTTCCTTAGTCAGTGTCAGTGAAGGAATGGAAGGAATTGTAGCCCCCAGTAAATTTTATGGAGTCTTAGCCGCAGGACGTCCGGTTGCAGTTGTTTGTGAATCCCATTCCTATTTACGTCAACTGCTGGAAGAAGCAAAATGTGGTGCTGCATTTGATAATAGAGATGGGACTCAACTCGCTCAGTTTATTCGTTTACTCGCATCTGACCCTCAATTAGCAACTCAAATGGGTAATGCGGGTCGTCAATATTTAGAAGCGAAGTTGACTCCTGAAATTATTGCTCAACAATATTTTACCACCTTATCAAAGGTGAAAGCTTACAATTGATCGATTCACTGCCAACATGATTTTCCTCTATTGGGTATTCAGTTTGTACAAACTTTATGCTGAATACCATTTTAATTTAATTGCTACAATCAGAAAATGATTTCAGGAGTGATTTAGGTCTAATAAAATTCAGAGGTGGTCACTTCGACTGATTGACAAAATTTAGATTAACCTAATAGATTAACCTAAAATCCCGATTTAAACTCTATTTTAACTCTAAGTAAATAGCTATAATTACTCATTAAAATTCAGGTTAAACCGTTTTAAATTCGATCATAAAACGTTCTCATTCTCCTCTTTTTAAGTTGATTAATATTGTGAGATTGCCAGACAACTTAACTCAGATGAGCAAGATCAACTGCTAAAGCTTGAGCGGCATCTTGCAACAGTTCAATATCCGATGGCAACCAAGAACGAGAACTCTCACAATGATGAGCAATCAACAATCCCCATAATTGCTGATGATCCAACAAAACAGGAACGACTAAATTTGCTCTCACTTCTATACTCCGCAAAAAATCTTTATGACAATCATGAATTGGTTCTACTTCTACATCTGAAATCGCTCGTGTTCGACCTGCAATATATAACGCGGCATATTCATCATTAAAACATTCATCCGCTCCCGTTGAACCATAAATTGACCATTGGGGATGACTTAAAGCCTCAAACGTGACTTGTCCTTCCCATTGACGATAAAAATAATACAGTACAACCCGATTGACTTGTAGCTTCTTGAGAAGACGATTCAATGTTTCTTGTACGACAAAATCTCGTTTCCCATTAGCTTTCAAACGCTTATTAAACTTTTCTAACTCAGGATCACTTGAAGGATACAAAACTCTATTCGGGTTATTATCAGAGTTCAATTTTTGATTTGACATTATTGTAAAGTATGAGATCAAGTTGTTCTGATCTGAGTTTACATAAGTCAACAGTGTTTTACCCAAATTTTAAACAAAGCTTTAATTTTTCCGAAAAAAGAGAGCCAGTGATCGAGCTACACCCTCCGAGACCGCTAGAAGACAACAGTATACCCAAGAAAAAACACATCCCCTCAAAAAGAAGATGCGTCTGATAGAATTCAATAATCACGTTCAATTCATACCTTTATTTGAGGTAGCACTCAACTTGAGATTTACTCAAAAGGTGCAGGTACAACAAACAAAGTAATATTTTCTTTCTTGACAATATGAACAATAGTTCCGGGTCTGACGGTGGTATTCGTTATACAGCGAGCATTCCACCAAGTCCCCCGAAATTTGACTCGACCTTGACGATAAGGTTGGATTTCTTCAGAGACAATACCTTCTCCTATAATTGTAATCGGTTGAGAATCACAAGGCGTTGTGTGGATTTTATTACGAAAAAACATTGTTCTATCTCCCTTGCATAAATCTAAAATCAGCCTATAGAGGAAACCTTTTGAACTTATTCAGCTTGTAAGGTCTCACAAAATTTGTACGGTAGTTCTTCTAACAGTGCGAATAGCTTTCTACTTAACTATCACTTTACCCTGGTTATTTTATGGAAGAAATTCAAGTTGTTTAAGTTCCGAAAGTGGAACCTCCTAACCTGACCGTAGAGATCACTGTGACTTCCTGACGGTAATCTAGTTCAGGTCTGCTTTAAAAATCCAGGTGGACAATACTCCATAGGAATTGAAAGCACTGTCCTCTATAGAATCTGTAATAGCATTGGATCGACAACGATGAGAGCAAATCCGGAATAAATTGAATTTCAGTTCTCTCTCCAGATGATTTCTGGTATCTCTATATACAGTATGAACCTAAAAAGCTGATTGAATTCCAGTTCTCAAAACCAGTGATTTTAAGGACAGATCACATTTCGTCCACTCCAGTGCAATCGATTCTCGCTTTCCTGCTCATTATCTTTTGAAGAATATGCCTGCTCAATATATTTTGTTTTATAAACCTTATGACGTTTTATGCCAATTTACCGATAACGATCCGACAACCCCCCGCCGGAAAACCCTCAAAGATTTTATCTCGATTCCTGGGGTTTATCCCGTCGGACGATTAGACCGCGATAGTGAAGGATTATTGCTTCTCACTAATCAAGGCAAAATTCAACATCGTTTGAGTCATCGCAAATTTAGTCACCCTCGAACTTACTGGGTTCAGGTGGAACACATACCGGATGAAACCGCCTTGAATACTCTGCGATTTGGTGTGAAAATCAAAGACTATCAAACTCGCAGCGCTCAAGTGCAGTTACTCCCCACTGAACCCGCTTTACCTCCTCGTGATCCGCCCATTCGTTTTCGCAAAACTGTTCCCACCGCTTGGCTAGAAATTACCCTCACCGAAGGTCGCAATCGTCAAGTACGTCGAATGACCGCAGCCGTGGGATTTCCAACTTTGAGGTTAGTTCGAGTGGCGATCGCTGATTTCCGTTTAGACGGATTAAAACCCGGTCAATGGCGAGACTTAAGTTCAATTGAAGTGCAGAATTTGTATCAGTTAACCGACGTTTCCCCTCCAAAAAAATAACAAATTACAGGTTAAGGAATACCTGCTTGTTGAAAAAGTTGTTCGGGGATCAGTTCTAAGCCTTCCAAAATTGAGTCAACAATCGGTGCAGTTCCTCGCTTGATTTCCGGGGGTGCATCGGGATAAAAAATCGTAATACTTTGATCTTGGGGATCAATTATCCAAACTCTTAAAACTCCCGCTTTAATATAATCAACCGCTTTCTCGCTCATCCTCCCAAAACTTTGTTCGGGCGAAATAATTTCAATCGCTAATTCCGGTGGAACTGGACAAGCAACATTCTCTATCCAATCCGCATTTAAGCGATCGTAGGAAATATACAGTAAATCCGGCACCGGAACCCAGTCTTTTTCCCCACGTTTCAACTTCACTGACCACTCAATCCCGACTCGACCTCGATTTTGATGACCCTGTTGAAGTAAAATAAATAAAAGACCTGTGAGTGAGGAATGAAAATATTTCGGTGACATTTTAGCTAGAGCTTCTCCGTCAACGAACTCATAGGTGATATCATCTTGAGGTAAAGCTAAAAATTCTTCCAGTGTTAGGCGGTTCTGTGTTTGAACAGTCATTTATTTAAACTCCGAACCCACAAATTAGTCTCATTTTAGCGAAACAGAAAAGACGACGAAGCAGCAAAAATCTTCAACCCATCCCTTATCATATTGAAAAGAAAAACCATTAAACTTGAGTTAATCCTGTGAACTTTCAATCCGTCATTGCCACTTTACATCAATTTTGGAGCGATCGCGGCTGTTTAATCGCCCAACCCTACGACACCGAAAAAGGGGCGGGAACCATGAGTCCTCATACCTTTCTACGGGCGATCGGCCCTGAACCCTGGTCTGTCGCCTACATCGAACCCTGTCGCCGTCCCACTGATGGACGTTATGGCGAAAATCCGAACCGTTTTCAACATTATTATCAATACCAAGTCTTGATTAAACCTTCTCCTGATAACATTCAAGAGGTTTATCTCGACTCCCTGCGATCGCTGGGAATTCAACCTGAAGATCATGATGTGCGGTTTGTTGAAGATAACTGGGAATCTCCCACCTTAGGCGCCTGGGGAGTCGGTTGGGAAGTCTGGTTAGATGGAATGGAAATTACCCAATTTACCTATTTTCAACAATGTGGCGGAATCGATTGTCGTCCTGTTTCTATTGAAATTACCTACGGACTGGAAAGATTGGCGATGTATCTTCAAGACGTCGATGCCATGACGAAAATTGCCTGGACAGATACGATTAATTATGGGGATATTTATCTTCAGGGAGAAGTCGAACATTGTACCTACAATTTTGAAGCCTCGAATCCTGAGTTACTGTTTACTCTCTTTAGTTTGTATGAACAAGAAGCCCAACAATTAATCGACAAAGGATTAGTTTTGCCGAGTTTAGATTATGTATTGAAATGTTCTCACAGCTTTAACCTCTTGGATGCCAGGGGGGTGATTGCTGTGACCGAACGCACTCGTTATATTGGCAGAATTCGCAATTTAGCTCGACGAGTCGCTGGGCGGTATTTAGAACAACGAGAAACTTTAGGATTTCCTTTGCAAAAATCTGTTTAATTTACACAATAAAAATAGAGTTTAGGGCGCGGATTTTGCGCCCCTTGTTTTTAGCCATGAATTTGATCTCATTCTCAAAATTAAGTTCTAAGCTCGATGACTAGACACTAAACGAATTAAAGATAATGTTGCTGCATCTGTAATCAACTCTTGCAACATTTTACCCATTTTTTCAGGCGGCCAATGCCAACCACTTTCAGTCTTTTTCCCTATGGGCGGAAGAAATTTGAGAACGTAAGCGATCGCCTGGTTTTTATCAATAGATTGGGTAATCTCGCCCGGAAGGGTTCTCAGTTGAAGTTCAATTTCTTGAGCAACCCAGGATTCAAGAGTTTGGCACTCTGGTAGAATAGATTCGGCAAACACTTTACTCATTAGACAGGTATGGGGTTGAGATGAATTGACATTCATCAATGTACAGAGGGCGCAGATCAACTTGCATCTGTCAAAAGTACATATGGCTTACATTTTGACGCTTATGCAATTTTGACCGTCAGATCACAAAATAGACCTCTATCCTGAGAAGAAAGTTCCCCCCATCACAGTCATAAATATTACTCAGTTCTCAAGCCGATTTAGGCTTCTGGAGTTTCCGTAGAATGACTCTCTAGAGTGACATCTTCATAGAGATCAGCCAAGGACACGGTTAAATTCAAACTTTGGAGTGGAAAAGTTCCTTCGGTGGGGGTATAGGTTTTAAAAATCCATCCCCCTTGTTCGTGGCGTTGAAAAATTTCTACTCGTTGATGTTTGGTATTTACTAAAACATATTCTTCCAAACAGTCTAAGGTTTGGTAGTCGTTGAATTTGTCGCCTCTATCAAAACCTTCGGTACTCGCAGAAAGCACTTCAACAATTAATTTAGGAAAGCGTTTATAAGTCGAAGTTTCTTGATCTCGGGCGTCACAAGTGACCAGAAGATCGGGATAATAGAAACAGTTGCATTCTTCGAGACGGGCTTTGATATCGGCAAAATAAACACGACAGTTTGTTCCCCGTAGATGACTGCGAATCAAGGTTGCGAGGTTTAAAGCAATCGTGTTATGGGTGTCAGTGGTTCCCGCCATTGCGTAGACTTCTCCATCAATGTATTCGTGTTTGATGGGGCTTTGAGTTTCGAGTTTGAGGTATTCTTCTGGAGTTAGAGAGTGATGCTCAAAAACAGCAATCATCGTTTTAGTATTCCTAAATAGAGTTTTGGACAAGTAAAAATTAAGGCTTGTGGGATATCTTCATCTTTACTCAGAGCGATCGCATTGATAGAAAATAAAAGAGTCGCTATAGATAATAATAGGCTAGATTTTGTTCTTCGGGTAAAATCTAAGCATAAACTTTTTGAGGAATGAAAGGATAACTACTTTTCTGATTGCATAGTGTTTCCGCAGAAGTTGGAGGAAGTTTACTATGTATTTGGAGGTTTGACGACAAGTCACGTTTCCCTCAAGTCATCAGATTTTAGAGTCGTTCTTAGGAGAGTTACTATAGAAAGAGTTCTATAACGGCTTCGAGACGACCTTACTCGATCAAGAGTCCGACTCCCGTTGCTTGTTCCCTTTTGCCTTTTAAGATCACTAATTGACTACAACTGAGATAGGACTGTTTATATAATCACTTTATTCGAGAATCATAGAAGTGAAAACAGCAAAAACCATGAATATCAAACAAATTTTACCGTTAGGATTTGGAGTTATTATTTTAATCGTGAGTCTGAGTAGCTTAATTACACTGAATAGTACCTCAACTTTAAAAGAGTCTTCAGACTGGGTTGCTCATACTTATCAAGTGCAATCGATGTTAAGAGGTTTAGAAAAAAGTTTAGTTGATGCTGAAACCGGACAACGAGGTTTTATTATTACAGGAGAGGATGAATTTCTCGAACCCTATAATCAGACCGAACAGAATTTAGATGATGACTTTGATCAGCTCAGTGACGAAATCTCAGATAATCCTGAACAACTTGAAAGACTGGCTAAACTTGAAGAATTAGCTCAAGAAAAACTCGCGGAACTGCAACAGACGATTAATTTAAAGAAAGCCGGACAAGATGAAATAGTTTTAAATATTGTGCTTTCCAGTCAAGGTAAACAAATTATGGATAATATTCGGATAAAATTAGCGGAGATGATTGCAGTTGAAAGTGATCTTCTCAGCCAAAGACAAGAACGGACTCAACTCGATTATCAATTAGTAAATTTAGTCTCTTGGATAGGATTAATCACTATTTTTATCGTCGGTCTCCTCGTCTTGCTTTTGATTAATAAACTCGCAATTCAACCGATTAATACCGTTGCCAATACAATTGCAATTTCCGCTCATGAGATTGCTACAGCTATTGAACAACAAGAACGCACGGCTTTAGGACAAGCGGCTTCGGTTAATACAACCACGACAACAATGGATGAATTAGAGGCATCTTCACGTCAATCTGCCGAACAAGCAGATGCGGCATCTGATCAGGCACAACTTGCCCTTCAAGCAGCAGAAAATGGAAATCGTACCGTTTCCCAAACATTAGAAGGTATGGATCAAGTAACACAAAGCGTTAAAGAAATTGCAGACAAAATTACTAGATTGAGTGAAAGAACCAATCAAATTGGTAATATTTCTCTGATTGTTAGTAACTTGGCGAGTCAAACTAATATGTTAGCACTCAATGCTGCGGTAGAAGCAGTTAGAGCAGGAGAACAGGGTCGAGGTTTTTCGATTGTTGCTTCAGAAATTCAAAAATTAGCAGATAAAAGTAAAAAATCCACTGAAGAAATTAATACTTTGGTTGATGAGATTCAAAATTCAATTCGTTCTACAGTAATGGCAGCAGATGAAGGTAAAAAAACAGTAAACTGGAGTATGAGCATGACCCAAAATACAACTCAAGCCTTTGTCGGTATTACGGATACGATTAATACAGTTGTGATGTACAATCAACAAATTTCTCTCAATGTTCAACAGGAAGTCATCGCTATTAAACAAGTCGTAGAAGCAATGGAAAGTATTAATCAAGGAGCGAAAGAAACTGCACTGGGTATTCGTCAAACTCGAATTGGAACTGAAAATTTAAAGCAGGTTGCCGAGCAACTTAAAACGATTGTTTGAGTCTGAAACTCATCGCCATCAAGCACCCATTCCTGAGTATTGTCTTAATCCTTTTCGCCATAACCAACGATTCAAGATAAATATTACAATCCCCCAACCTAACATTACTATTAACCCTCGCCCAATGTTGGTTGGTAGTCCCACTAACACCGAAGCTGGAAAATTGACTAAGTAGGGAAACGGTGTCCACAGAACAATTTCTCGCAGGGTTGGGGGAAACATTTCTAAAGGGGCGATGACTCCAGATAGGAACAAATAGGGTAAAAACCAGAGTTCCTCTAAGGCGGATGCTCGTTCAGTCCAAAATGCAGCTAAGGCTAAGGTATATTGAATTAAAAATCGTAAGCAAAAAGCAACTAAAAGAATTAAAAGAAAGATTAAAGTGGTACCCAAACTCGGTAGCCAAAAGGCTTGGGGATAGAGGGTAAAAAATAGTAATATCAGTCCGATAATAAAGGGAAATCGGGCAAATCGTTCGGCGATATGCGAGAAAAAATGATGCCAAACGGGATCGATGGGTTGAAGTAATCGCGGTGAAAGTTTCCCTTGAATGACTTCTCGCTCAAAATCCCAAATCACCCAAACTACATTCGATTGTCGAACTAAAAAAGCAGCAAGAAAATAACGCGCAAACTGAACCGGTTCTAGGGCGAGTTCCTGAGATTGAGCCGCTTTGACCCAAATTCCCATGACAATAAAAGGTAATGAACCTGATAATACCCATAAAAAGAGTTCAGCCCGATACTCTAACATATAGGCATAATAAGTCGTGAGTAAAGTTTTGGCAGTTTTCCACATTTTTAAAGCTAATCTTGAGTGATATTACTGAATCAAAATATGTTTCTGAATGGTAACGATGTCTTTAGAGTTTTCTAAAATTAAGAGGTTCATAAAAACCTTGAAATTGGCGGGAGAGAATAAAGATGGAAATAAGTTTTTATAGGCTTTATTGAGCTTTCCTCGTTGCACGGCTGTTAAACCACTCCGAAGTTTGAGATAGGTTTTAAGCTGCTGAGGATTATGAATGTCGGCTTCTACATCTGGATGAACTGTAGACCTATTATTTTCTAACTCCGAAAAACTGACTTCTGAGAGTTTGGGTTGATTGCGAGTTGCCATTGATAACAACAAAATTTTCCAAGCTTTCTGTGATAAAACAGCAGAAGAAGCCATCTTAAATGCTGGATTGATTTTCGCTGCTTTCAAGGCAACTAAGCCCCAATGTAATCTCAAATAATTACGAATTTGTGCCAGGTCAGGAAGCCGATGATGATGCTTTTGATGAATCAGAGGATAAATTTTTTCTTTAATTAAAATATTCGTTCTCAGTCGCTTTTCTAGAGACAACTTTTGATTATAAGCGCCCGGCCAAACAGTTCGGTAAGCTAGACAACGATTAATAAAAATAGCATCTCCAAACTGAGCAATTTTAATCCAAGAATCTATATCATCAAAATTCACATCTAAACTCGAATCCCACCCTCCAGATTTAAGAAAGGCATCTCGGCGATAAGCAACTTGTACCGGAGTTCCAAAGGGAACTTGTTCGAGTAACATTCCATAATGAATGTCTGATTGAGGAATATAAAATGCTTTTCCAGGCCCAATAATTCGAGTGCGGCTAAGTTCTCGTCCGTTGGGATCAACCTGTGCTGCTTGAGCCGAACAAATCACGGCTTTAGAGTTTGTTTCAGGGGTGATTGTCGTGTGATGAATTGCGATCGCCTGTGCCATTTCTTCGATACAATTTGGAGCGAGATAATCATCATCATCAACAGGTTTAATCCACTCTCCCGATGCAACACTCACCCCCATATTCATTGTTTGGGAATGACCACTATTGCGCTCATTACGATGGTAAATTAGACGGCGATCGCTCTGTTGAAGTTGAGATTGACACAAATTTTTGACATATTCTTCAGTCCCATCGGAGGAACAATCATCAGCAATGACCACCTCACAGGGAACCGTTTGTTTTAAGGCGGAATCGATCGCCCGTTTCAACAAATTTAAGCGGTTATAAGTGGTGATGACGATACTAAACCGGATTGCCACTGTTGACGCTTCTTGAGGCATTGTTGAATAAGAGTAGATGAGTAAGGTTGTCCTAGAATCTCGCCATACCGACCTGAGTCAATCTCAGGTAGAAGTTTGATTCCACAGTAGCATTACCGAGGAAGATCGGCCAGATCTATTTTTGCAGTCAACTCACAACTCACTCAACCCCAAAACTCACTAAAATTCCACGCCCTCCTGTTTAGGAAAAGGCATGGAATCTGATGTAGCGGAGACAGCTTTAATCTTTAAATATGAGCAAACGTCCCGTGTAGACCGTAGGGAATGTGATGCTTAAGATGCAATTGGGCAACTGGCCCCTGACTAATATCTTTTGCATCTAAAATCACAATATCTGAGCGATGATAACGTGCATCATACACCAATGTCAAGAGCCAGCCATCGTCTTCATTAACACCGTTGGGATGGGGAACAAACACAGGTTCGCCGGAAAACCCGTGAGGGGCTGCACTCCAGAGTTGACGTTCTCCCGTTTGCAAGTCTAGCTTGAGAACTCCCTGTAACGGTGCATTTCCCTCCGCATCATGGGCGGCGCCGAGGTAGACATAACGATAGGGACGTCCAACCCATTCGGGATGGAGGGTGGGAAACTCACAACAACGGTTGTCTATTTGCTGACGTTCGACTTTACCTGTTTTTAGATTAATCTCAAAATGCCACAATTGCCCCGGATCTAATGCGGTAAAATCTGTATCGTGAAAATCGGCTTGCGGATCAACACCGGGAAGGGATTGATAACAAATTGAATCTACACAAATTTTATCCCCTTGTTCGTAGGCGTTGGCGTGATGGAAAACAAACCCTGATTGAGTTTCAAAACATTTAATTCCGGGTTGTTCTTTTTGATTGCGAGGAATGACTAATATCCGAGTCGGTTGTTTGGGTTTAAATTCCACACATTCTCCCGCCCCAGAAAAGCCGAAAAGAAAGGGTAAAGGATTAAAACTTACTGCATTTTGGAAGAAAATACAATAATTGGGAGTAATCGCGAAATCGTGAACAAAGGCAAATCCGGGTACTGAATGGGCGTGTTTGCGTAAAAGTTTGCCTTGGGGACTCAGTTCATAAATGGTAAATGTGGTAGAAAGTCCGGGTTTAATGGAGAAGTTCACTAGACATTGTTCTCCCCCGTCTAACTCACAATGGGGATCGATACAAGGATGGGCTGAAAACGCATCGCCAGGTTCTAAAATTCCATCTAAATAATCAATTCCAATGGTTTCTAAGGTTTGGGGATGGAGTTGATGAGGTTCGGCTGCTTCCCACAAGGCTAACAGTTTATCGCCCCAATAAATTACTTGAGTATTGGCAATATTTTTTAAACGCAAATCAAACGCATTTGCTAACAAACCGCCCGATTTTTGAGTCCCAAATACACCTCTATAGAGGGGTTTTCCGGCAAGTTGTTCTTCAACAAATCCTTTAGTTCTAACATAACGGTTACGATAATGGGCGCGACCTTGGGAAAATTGAATCGCTGAAATCATCCCATCGCCATCAAAAGGATGATGAACAGGATAACCGTTAATATCTAATAAACCAGGGCCGTTCCTATACAGAGTTCCTGCTAATTCGGGGGGGATTTTTCCTTCGATATCTTCTATCGGATAGTCATATTCATGGGGTTGAGATTGATAGCCTTTTTGCCAGTCTTCGGTATTGTAGGATAATCCTTTATTCGCGAAAGGTTTCGGCATTTGTAGGTTAGTCATTTGCTTTTTTTAGTGTGAGTAGTGTAATAAAAGTCTATGCAAAAATTGGGTTGAAAATTCGTGATCTAAACTTTAGTCTCGAATCCCAATTCCCTCATATTCTGGTACAAATTCCGGCACATGATGATGTCCAGTTCGTTGAGAGATTGGCATTTTAGAATCAGAATCTTCTCCCTCTGCTTTTGCGCTAAGATTGGGCAACCAGTTAAGAAAAAGAAGGGGAAGCAATGTGGAAATATTCGTAATAATCACCAGTATCCAGAGGTTTTCAAATTGATGTTCTGTTACCCCTAATAGGTGAGTTAACAATGCCCCAGATTCGTGAGATAAGAGTCCTGCTAGGTTATACACCGACATTAACAAGGCAAATAAAGTGGCTTCTACTCCGGGCGGACACAAACGCGCTGCTAATACTAAAACAGGCATATAGGCGATTTGTCCCATGACTGTTAAAATTAGACTATCACCTAAACTAAACCAATGATCATCTATTCCTAATGCACGGTTAGCATGGGTGACAAGCAACAACATTGTCATGCCCAAAACTGTTGATAAAATTGTAGACCAAGTGAAGATTTTGCGAAAGGGAATGGTTTTAAAAAAGCGTTGAAACAGCAATACACCCACTAAAGAGGCGATACTCGTAACCAGGCGAACTCGCCCTAAAAATTCGGGTTGAAATCCGAGTTCGTTTGTGGTGAAATAAAAGAAAGCTGAATCGGCTGTTGGGGTCGCTTGCCAGATGAATAAAAAAGCCATCGGTAGCCAGATTGTTTTTTGAGAAACAGCCTGACGGAGTTGACTGATTTGTTGTTTTACGGTATCTAGATTTGAGCGATCACCCACTTTTTCTTCTGTGATTAGCCACGCCACACCACAAACAATTAAAGGAAAACTCGCAGTTATTAAAAATACGGTTTTTACGGTGACGATTTCTAATAAAAAACCACTGAGATAAGCCGTAATTAATCCCCCTAAAGCTGAACTTCCCCAACACAAAGATTGCAAGGAACCGACATCACTCAGGGATTCTTTTCGCGCCCGTTCAACCACTAATGAGTCTACAATCACATCGCTGATGGCGACAGACAACGAACTCAGGGTGATGACGAGAGTGGCGGTTAGGGGACTATCTACGACTGTGGCCATCCCAATCCAGGCGATCGCACCCAAAAAACCTGATAAAATCAGATAAGGTCGGCGACGATAGCCAAATAGGGGTAAACCGTCGGAAAGAAAGCCAAATAAAGGTTTGATTACCCAAGGTAAGACGACGATTCCCAACATTGCTGAGACTTCTGCGGGCGTCATTCCCAAGTCGTCTTTGAGAAAGAAGCTTACAGCAAGTCGCGCCAGTCCTAAGATGCCCTGAACGAAGTATACAAGTAAAATTGCAATCAGTTCTGGGGTGGGCTTCTTACCGAAAAATATATTCTTCTTGATATTGGCTTTGATATTGGCTAGCCTCGTCGAAGATATAAGCATTTGGTAAAAAAAGGTTAAGAAATATAAATACTTATAACACAGGTCTAGTGGGTATTGTTATCTGCCGATTGGGTTAATCTCCTCTCTCCAATGGCTGAATGAGAGCGTATTTTAGTCGTTTTCTCAGAAATGGGGAGCAAAATCAAGGCGTTTGCAGTCTAAGAATGCGGGATTCTACAAATAATCTGGAGTAATCCGGAGCTGCCGATCATTTTTGGTTGGCAGTTTTCCTGTGAAGCAACTCAGAGGGCGCAGGATGAAGCACCCCTACAATTTTTGAAAAACGTTAAATAGATAGCGATCAAAAGGGTAAATCTAATTCAATCGTTTGATAATGGGAATATTTTTGAGGGTTTTCTGGATCTTCCGACCAAGATAATGGATTTTCGAGGATATATTTTCGGATATTATACAATGATAATTCATCTCGAATAATATGTTCATAATAGTTGCGCTGCCAAATCGAAACGCCTGAAACTTGACGAATTTCACTAATTCGTTTTGTTACTCCGGCTTTAAACCCTGAAATTAATGTAGATAAAGATCGGGGTTTTCTGGTGCCGGGATTGTTTTCTAACTGTTCGCCAAAACCGTTTTTAATTTCTGTTTTAATAATCACCATCGCGTGAAAATGATTCGGCATAATAATCCATTCATCTAATTCAATTTCTGATCGGATTTCGGCAGATTTTAACCATTCTTCAGCGACAATAGAACCAATAGAATTGAGGTGCATTTTTCCGTTTTTTATTTCGCCGAACCAACATTGGCGATCGCGAGTACATAAGGTGATAAAATAAAAACCAGCTTGAGAATAATCATACCCCTGAAGACGAATAGAACGGCGATGATATTGGGAATGATATTGATTCATATTTGGTATTGGGGATAGTCCAACAGCGCCCAATCTAACATTTTTCCGAGAGATTAGGAATAATATTAAGCAGGAGGGCGCAAGCCTTGCGCCCCTACATCGCCCAGACAACGCCCAGACAACGCCCAGACAACGCCCAATCTAACATTTTTCCAAGAGATTAGGAATGACATTGATTCATATTTGCTATTGGATAATCCAACCGTAGGGGCGCAAGGTTTGCGCCCAGAGAATGCCCAGAGAATGCCAATAGAACGCCCATACAACGCCCAGACAACGCCCAGACAGCGCCCAATCTAACATTTTTCCAAGAGATTAGGAATAATATTAATTGATATTTGGTATTGGATAATCCAACCGTAGGGGCGCAAGGTTTGCGCCCAGATAACGCCCAGATAACGCCCAGACAACGCCCAACAGTATGGGATAATAGTTGAACGATAGGAAATTGAATTATTGAATGTCGTAACCGAATTTATTGGCGTCAACTTCGGTTAAATTCAAATCTCCTAACCCATATTCCGCCCAACGTCGAGAAACCATCGCCGCGACATCAACATCAGACTCCAATGCTTCGCCCCATTCATGGTCGGTTTCGGGAGGAATTTTGGTGGTTGCATCTATTCCCATCCGTCCACCTAAACCAATTTTTTCGCTAGCAAAATCTAAGGTATCAAAGGGCGTATTGGGAAGAATAAACACATCCCGAGAGGGGTCAACTTTAGACGAAATTGCCCAGACGACTTGACGCGGATCACGAATATTAATCGTTTTATCCACAACAATTACAAATTTGGTATAAGTAAACTGGGGTAATGCACTCCAAAATGCCAACGCTGCCCGCCTAGCTTGACCGGGATATGCTTTATCAATGGAGATAATTGCTGCTTTATAACTTAACGCTTCCATGGGTAAGAAAAAGTCAACAATTTCAGAAACTTGTTGTCGTAAAATTGGGGTATAAATGCGGTTTAAAGCAATCGCCATCATCGCTTCTTCTTTGGGGGGACGACCGCTAAATGTGGTTAAATAAATCGGGTCTTTGCGGTGGGTCATGCAGTGAAATCGAATTAACGGCGAATCTTCAACGCCCCCGTAATATCCCATGTGATCTCCAAACGGCCCGTCGGGTAACATTTCGCCGGGAGTCATGGTTCCTTCGAGTACAAATTCCGAGTCGGCGGGAACTTCTAAATCAACGGTTTTACACTTAGCAAGTTGTACACCTGAATCGCCATATAATCCGGCAAATAACCATTCAGATAAATCAACGGGAATGGGTGTAGCGGCCGCCATTATGATTAACGGATCAACGCCTAATGCGATCGCAATTTCTAGTTTTTTGCCGTTTTCTGCGGCTTTTCGCAGGTGTCTTGCCCCTCCCCGAACCGATAACCAATGCACAGTCATGGTGTTTTTTGACTGCAATTGTAAGCGATAAACGCCCACATTTGGAGTTCCAGTTTCACAGTCTTTTGTAATCACTAATCCCAAGGTAATAATCTTACCCGCATCTTTGGGATAGGGGCGAATCATCGGAATTTTGTTTAAATCTAGGTCTTCTCCTTCGAGGATGACTTGTTGACAAGGGGGAAAGAAATTTCGGCTGGGTTTGGCTTTAACGACATCAAATAATACTTTACCAAAATCTACGGCTTGCGAGATTTTTTTCGGGGGTTTGGGTTGTTGTAGCATTCCGAGTTTTTTTCCCAATTCTTCTAATTCTTGGGGGTTTGACCTGTTCATCGCTAAACAGACTCGTTGTTCGGTTCCGAGTAAGTTGATAGCGACAGGATGAGGCGACCCTTTGACGTTCTCAAACAATAAACCGGGGCCACCGGATTGTAACATTCGGTTGGAAATTTCTGCAATTTCTAAGTCGGGGTCAACTAAAGCATTAATGCGTCGTAATTGCCCCCGTTCTTCTAGCCGTTTGAGGAATCCCCGTAAATCTCTCGCCATTATTTTTCTAGAGTGATGGTCGTCTGTTTAATCTATTATAATGAATAAACGGATAAAATTGGTTACGAAAGAGGTTAAATTCTCCGTTAACTGTTTCTTTTTCCCTATAATTGTTACAGAATTTAGCTTATTAATTATAGTTTTTTATCTTAAAATAAATTTTTAAAATTATATAATCAAAATTATTAAATTATAATTAGACTCCTCTCGACTCCCTCAAAAATTGTCAGTGTTAACCTGCTGTTAATGAAATGAGATTATAATCAATTAATGATTTTTGGGAGAGGTTGCTAAATGTCAGGTCAAATGCCATCCCTACAACGAGAACTTGGGGTTTTTGGTGCCACTTTAATGGGGTTAGGTTCAATTATTGGAACGGGGGTATTTGTCAGTATTGGAATTGCAACGGGAATTGCCGGGCCGTCTGTTATTTTAGCAGTAGCAATTGGGGCAATGGTTGCTTTATGTAATGGGTTAAGCAGCGCCCAACTTGCGGCTAATCATTCCGTGAGTGGCGGAACTTATGAATATGGTTACAAATATCTCAATCCTATTTTTGGTTTTACCGCAGGTTGGATGTTTTTGCTGGCAAAAAGTGCCTCGGCGGCGACGGCGGCGTTAGGATTTGCAGGGTATTTTCTCAACGCTTTGGGTTTGGATAATAGGTTATTGATACCGACGGCTTTAATTGCAGTTTTGGCGATTACCATCATTGTTTTAAATGGTATTCGTCGTTCTAATCTAGCCAATTTAGGGATTGTTTCGTTGACATTATTTTCCTTATTGGTGTTTGTTTTTACGGGTTTACCAACGGCATTATCTCCAACGGCAGCTAATAATTTAATGCCTTTTTTTACGGCGGAAAATCCCATCGCCGCTTTATTACAAGCCACTGCATTAATGTTTGTTGCCTACACCGGATATGGACGTATTGCTACTTTAGGAGAAGAAGTGCGTGAACCCCGAGTGACTATTCCCAAAGCGATGATCACCACGATGATTGTCACGATGTTGTTGTATTTGACGGTGGCTGTCGTGGGAGTCGCCGCAGTTGGGGTTGAAGGCTTGAGTGATGCGACGCAAAAGGTGGCGCCGTTGGAAGTGGCGGCGAGTCAGTTTGGAATACCGGGAATTCCTCAAGTTGTCGCAGTTGGGGCGATAACGGCGATGTTGGGGGTGTTGCTGAATTTGATTTTGGGGTTATCGCGGGTGTTGTTGGCGATGGGGAGACGGGGGGATATGCCTCGTCAAGTAGCCCGACTCAACCCTTCTCAAACGACTCCGACGATTGCGGTGATTGTTGTTGCGGTGATTATTGGGGTGTTGGTGTTGATTGGGAATGTGAAAACAACATGGTCATTTAGTGCGTTTAATGTTTTGATTTACTATGCCATTACGAATTTTGCCGCGTTAAAAATTCCGCCGGAAGGACGTCTTTATCCGAAGCCGATAGCAGTGATTGGGCTAGTGTCGTGCTTTTTTCTGGCATTTTGGGTAGAGTGGCAAATTTGGTTAGTCGGGTTAGGATTAGTTGCGGTTGGCTGGTTGTGGCGCATTATTTTTCAGGGGTTTCAGCCTCAATAAGCCCGAAAGTGGGGTGAGTTTTTTGGACATGATCGCATTCCCGTCGCCCAACGTGCTACTCTTAAAGAATAGAGCATCAGATATCTTGATCGGACTTGCAGGGTCATGCCCCATCCAAATCACCAACTTGGGACTAATGATTCTACTGTAGTCGATACAGTTTGCCATTTCCTTTATCAAACTCTGGTTTCACTCCAGAAGCAGCATCCTCAATGGCTGAATCCTCGCTACCAAAATATTCCCTGGCATCAACCGCGCTATGAGTCTATCTTTTTCCAGAAGATTTCTCAAGGGTTGAGTCAGGTCAAGCCGCCTGAGAAATTACGGGCTAAAGTTCAAAATTTTCTCAAGGTTTTGCTGAGTTCGGAATTTATTCAGTCCTCGGAATATCAGGTTGTCATTGCCCAACTCGAACAACTGATTTATCCAAACCCTAAACTGACTCCTTATCCACATCCTGGGGAAATTAACCCTCAACAACTCTATTTCAATGGGCGCAGTTTTTCAACCAGTGGAATTAGTATTCTGTTGTTGGATGTGGAAAATCTCCAATTGGATATCGAAACCGAGAAATTTTTAGAAAGTGTTTGTACTTGTCCGTTGCAAATTAAAGTGGCTTTTGCCAATTGGCGTAGCATGGGAAAAAAAGATGTTGAGTTGCATCAGCGAGGGTATCAACTCATTCATGTTCCGCCTGGAAAAGATAGTGCTGATTTAAAAATGGCGACAGTTGGTTCTTCTATTTTCGTCTATTATCCCACAGCTCAAGAAGTTTTAGTTTGTTCGTCTGATCGGGCGTTAACTCATCTGTGCAATACGCTACAAGCTCATGGGTTAACAGTTTATCAAGTCAAGAAGAAAAAAGATAAAATTTTGGTGTTTGACAATCGAACCGGGGAAACTCAACAATTTGATTTAACATCCTCTAGCGATATTCCCTCGTTAGATAAATTTTTGGTGCAATTACAGGACTTAACCCGCTCTGAACAAAAGCGCATTCATTGCCAATGGATTAAACTCTCGCGTCTTTCTTCCCTCTATAAAGATACCTACAAAATGACAATTAGTCAAGTTGTTTCTGCCCATTTTCCCGAATCCAAAGCCAGAGACATCTTTATTAATAACCCGCAGATTTTTGCCATTCATCAGCCTTCCGAAAAGTCCCAAACCTATGTCACCTTATTTGAACTCGCATATCCGAAAGATGAGTTAACACCTGCGGACGAAAATTCAACCAATGGTTTAGTTACCATTCAATCAATTGAACAGTTAGAAATTGCTCTCGTTGAGATTGTTAAAGAACTCACAGCTAAAACCACCAGTCGTTGCATTTCGTTATCAATCTTAGGAAGTTATTTTAATAAAAAGTACGGTCAAGCCATTACCCAAGTGATTAAACAACTTCAGCCGGGAGGTAAGTTCCCCAAATTTATTGATATGTGTAGTTCTTTTGAGTTAGAACAAACAGAAAGAGGCTGGACTGTGTGTTTACTAACGCCAAATTTTCCCTCATCTTCAGAAGAAGAATAAAGGAAAAAATCGGTAAAAAATCTGTTGACTTAATCCATATATAAAAACTCTTGATTCAGAATTTCTTTCCAAGTATTAGACTCAACAATTCCATCTGCTACTAATCCATATTTACGTTGAAATTGCTGAACAGCTTCTAATGTTTTCAGCCCGAAAACCCCATCAACAACTAAATTAGCCTCAATATTATTCAGACGAGTTTGCAACTCAAAAACACTTTTTCCAGTATTTCCTACTTTTAAAATAGGGAAATCATCATCAGGATTATCTAACGGGGCGGTTGTAATTTCTAATAAAGTTCTCCAAGTTTGCGACCCTACAATTCCATCAATGATTAACTCATTATCTCTTTGAAACCGCTTCACTGCTATTTCAGTATCAGAACCAAAAATTCCATCCATTCTGAGATTTGAACCCACAATATTAAGGCGATTTTGTAGATAGGTGACATCATCTCCCGTTTGACCTAACCGTAAAATAGGTAAAGACTTAACGGTTGCAGAAGAAATACTGAATGTTTGCATGATTAATCTTTCCTGAAATTATTTGTATAGTTTTAATATAGTTAATCTTAAAAGGATTGGGTAGTCACTCATTTATGTAATTGTTTTTTGAGTTCACTCTGAACTCCTCTCTAAAAACAAAAATCTTCCTTCATCTCTACCAGATAAGATAGATAAAAGGAAGAAAAAAGCTATTTTAGAGGATTACTTTAAGCGAAATTAATTCATAACTAAAAGAATTCATGCAGTAAAGCATTCCATGTCAAAGGCCCAACAATTCCATCAGCAGCCAACCCAAAACGGCGTTGAAATTGTTTAACAGCTCCTTCTGTTTTTGAGGCAAAAATACCATTAACCAGCAAATTAATCTCAAAATCATTCAGACGATTTTGTAAGCGAATGACATCATTTCCGACACTTCCAAAATTGAGAATCGGTAAAGATTGTAGAGCCTCAAAAGGAACGCGAGTCGCTTTCAATAAAGTATTCCAAGTTTCCGCCCCAACAATACCATCTACTAGTAATCGATTTTCTGTTTGAAATTTTTTGACAGTTGCTTCAGTCCTCAAACCAAAAACTCCGTCAATCAAGATTTGATATCCCAAAATACTGAGGCGTTCTTGCAAGTTTTTAATCGTTTTTCCTTGACTCCCCCGACGCAAAATCGGTAGAGATTGAATCGTTTTCGGATAAAAAGCTGTGGTTTGCATCTTTAACCTTCCTATGGATTTATATTCATAGTTCTAATCTAATCATTGGCTTATCCATTGCACAGTCACTTTTTTGAGTGAATCTTTGCAAAATCAGAATATTGTCATTAATTTGAGGGACAGATGGGGTTTATTTTTCAGAAGTTGAAGAAATTTATCTTTTGTCTTTCCCCGACTCGGGCGGTTGTGACTATACTAAGAAAAGAGTTTTAAGAAATGTAACGAAATGCAAGACAAAGTAGCGGTAATCGTTGGGGGAACAGGTGGAATCGGTTCAGCCGTCGCCCGAAAGTTAGTCCAGTCCGGGGTCAAACTGGTGTTGGCCGCCAGAGACAGCCATAAATTGGAAACCTTAGCTTCAGAATTGGGAACACCAGACGTGTTGACGGTTTCGACTGATATCACTGACCCGCAGCAAGTTGAAGGATTGATGCAAAAAGCCGAAAGTCACTTCGGCCAGATTGATATTTTGGTCAATGCAGCCGGCGCCGGAATTCTCAAACAGTGGAATAAAATCGAACCCTCTGACCTTGATAGAATGTTGGACTTGAATCTCAAGGGGAGTTTTTATACGACTCAAGCTGCCGCTCATATCATGAAACAGCAAAAATCCGGTCATATTTGTAATGTAATTGGGATTTTAGGAAAACATTCGATGGCAATGGGAAGTGCTTATTGTGCTTCTAAATTTGGAGTGGTTGGCTTTAGTAAGTGTATGGCTGATGAAATGCGCCGATATGGAATTAAATTTACATTATTCTATCTTGGGGGGGTTGATACTCCTTTTTGGGATAGTGTTAGTTTAAAGGTTGATCGTTCAAAAATGCTCAGTTCTGAAACGGCAGCCGATGCAATTTTATTTGCACTCTCAGCCGAACCTCAGGCTGTTCCAATGGAGATTAATATTCAACCCGATAGTCATTTATTCTTTTAGTGATAAAGAATAGGGAATGAGGAATTGAACGTTAATTCCAAATACCAAATAGTGGGAGTTTATGATGCAGTTTGATCATCTACATTTTTATGTCACCAATGCTAAGGCATCACGGGATTGGTTTATTCAGAAATTAGGGTTTCAAGCTCAGGGATGCGTGACAAATTCTGATACTCATACAGAAATTATACAACAGGGATCGGTGTATTTTCTGTTATCTTCTCCGGTCACAGATGCGAGTCCGGTGGCTCAATATTTGCATCAACATCCATCTGGTATTGTCGATGTAGGGTTTCAAGTTGAAGATATAGACTCTGTGGCTCAACGAATGAAAGTTGAAGGGGTTAAAATGATGCAACCGATTCAACAATATTCTGTTGATAATAGTGTCCTCAAATGGTTTACTATTGTGGGCTGGGGTGGGTTACATCATACTTTAGTAGAACGACCAAATCATCCTCACTGGAAATTGCTTCCTTCTGTTCCTTTTCCTATTCCCTATTCTCAAGTTTATTCTCACATTGTCGGTATTGATCATGTAGTTTTAAATGTCAATTCAGGAGATTTACAAGCGGCTGTGAACTGGTATAAACAGGTTCTTGGATTTAAATCTCAACAGACATTTGATATTCAAACAAAGCGTTCTGGTTTGCATAGTCAAGTCTTAGTCGATGAACATAAAAATGTGCAGTTTCCCATTAATGAACCCACATCAGAAAAATCACAGATTCAGGAATTTATAGATGTTAATCGCGGTGCCGGAATTCAACATATTGCGTTGAAAACTAAAAATATTATTCAAGTCGTTGGTCAGTTGAGACAGCAGGGATTACCGTTTATTTCCGTGTCTCCTTTCTATTATAGTCAGTTACAAAAACAGTTAAATAAAAATGAGTTATCACCCGCCGATTGGAAAACTATTCAAGAGTATGAAATCCTGATTGATATGTCAGATTCAGACGCAATGTTATTACAAATTTTCACACAGCCTATTTTTGATGAACCCACATTCTTTTTTGAGTTTATAGAACGTAGAACCAGTTGGGTGAATGGAAATTTTGTTGAAGCCGAAGGATTTGGAGAAGGTAATTTTCAAGCCTTATTTGAAGCAATGGAACAGGAACAAATTAAAAGAAGTCAGTCTTCAAATCAACAGCCTAATTCTGAGTGTATGAAAGGCTTATAAACTACCAAGGGCTACCGATAATTGTAAATGCAGCCCAGTATTGAGGGTCAGAAAATATTTCAATTCCAGAGTTAGCAAATTTTGGAGGTAAAGTTATTTCTCGATCCGGTAAAATTAGACGTGAACCTTCGATCCGAACTTCTCCTCTTAATAAAGCAATTTGAGTTTGTCTTAAGGCTTCGGCTTTAATTGGCGCTTGGGTTAATTGTTGATAAAAATCAACCATGAGTGCAAATGTGGCTTGATCATTGACTTTCCATAAACTTGCGATCACAGATTCTACTCCTGCTTGCGCCGCAAAACCTGCAAAACCTAACTCTGCTTCACGATCTCCTAAAGCCGTTTGACAAGCGCTTAAGACTAATAATTTCACGGGAGGTTGATTCCATCCTAAATCTCGGACTTGATCAAGTCTTAGTTTATTATCCCAAAATTGAATGTAAGAATTATTCGGTTGTCCCGCCCTAAATTCTGCATGAGTTGCTAAGTGAACAATACCAAAAGGTGTCGCCTCTCGTTCTTGTTTTAAATTTTCAATTGTAAAGTTTTCATTTAAAAATGATTCTCCATTCCATAAATTATCCGTAATAATATTGACTTCTGCTGATACCGCAGGTAAGTCATTTAATCTAGAATCTGCGGGAAACTCAGTTGAACCCATCGCCAAAACACGAGCTTGTTTAACATCACTATAACGAGTTTCAGTTAATGTCAAACTCGGTGCAAGTCCCACACTATATTTTTCAATTAAAAATTGTTCACCATCATGTAAAGCGGCTAAAGGTAAAGAACGTAATCCTTCGTCCATAATAAAGACTAGATTATTAATTTCTTGTGCCTCTAACTCAGCTTGTAATGGAGCAATCAACCATTGATAAAATTGTTGAGCATAGGGTAAAAAACTACCTCTACGACTCGTTGGAAAAATTTCTCTAAAGAAAAAGTTTCGTTGTTTTAAAACTTGATCGCGAGTGATCCCCGCAATTCGTTTCCGAATCGGTTGACCTTCGGCAGTAATCATTACTAATTCGAGCTGATAACGACCATTTTGAGCGGGTTTTTCTGAGGGAGAATCAATCACATTGACCTGATTTTCTTGAGCTTCTATGTCATATTCAACCGGAACAAAGTTAACATAAATAACAGCAGGTTTAATCCCTGTAATTCCGGCAATTTGACTCAAAGCATCACAAGTTTCTAGTAAACCTTTTGCCGATTTACTCGCAGATATTCCCCAATATTCTTCAAAATCTTGAGTATATCCCTGTTCAACTGCTAAAACTCCTGCATCCACCGGACTACAAGGAAGACTAGCAGAAATGGGTAGAGGGTTAACAGGGTCTTGACGCGGTAAAATATCGCCAGGAAATTCGGGTTGAGTGGGTTCAATTGGGGTTGGTGTTGGGGTTGGTGTTGGGGTTGGTGTTGGGGTTGGTGTTGGGGTTGGTGTTGGGGTTGGTGTTGGGGTTGGTGTTACATCTATATCATCAGTTTGAATTGCGATATTTCCCACTGTAAAAGATTCAGGAAAAGAGTTGTCAGAATTAATCGTAAATTCACCTGTTGTAATAGCTGCGGCTGTACCATTATCATTCTCAGTTAGGTTGGTATTTCCCACTTCAAAGCTAGCAATTGGTTCATTTGCTAACCCCCCTTGATGTCGAATTGTAATCGAACCTCCTCCCTGTCCACCTGCTGTAGAAATACTGGCATTGATGTTATTTTGATCGATAAAAGATCGAGTTACTCGAACAAATCTGCCTGTTGATTCAAGAAGTACATCTCCTCCTTGACCATTCGGCCCACCTTGAGCGTCAATAAACTCAACTTCAACATCACCAACCGGGTCAATAATTACGTTTCCGCCATCATCAATACTACCACTACTATTGATTTCTCCGGTAATAATTGCAGTCGGAGCGACAACCGTAATATCACCGCCTGTTAAGCCCGAACTATTCAAATTTGCTGTAGAAATTGTTCCCTCTGTTGCGGTTAAATTAATATTACCGCCTTGACCTTGATAATTATTAGAATTAAAATCAATTTCACTATTAATATTAGTTGCCGATAGGGTAATATTTCCTCCTGTTGTTTGAATATTTCCACTTCCTAACAGTTGAATTAAAGCCGGACTATTAATACTAAAATTCCCCCCATTGGTCTGAACGTTGGGATTATTTAAAGAAAAATTTTGATTCAAATTGAGAGTAATATTACCTCCTCCTGTGGTTAAATTAACCGAACGACCCAATAAATTATTAGCATTGATTGAACCATTATTTGTCGTGAAGTTAATATTACCGTTAGGATTAATAATATTACTGACATTAATATTTTGATTGGCGTTGAGAGTAATGGCTGCGTTATCCGTTCCTGTAATTGTAAATCCGGTTGTTTCAATAAAACTTGTTCCCGACTGCAAGATAACGGGGTCGCGGAATGATACATTTCCAGCAGCAGTAATTGTTCCGGTGTTATTGCTCCCAACTGTGATTAAGTTGAAGCCATTTTGTAAAAAGTTTAGTTCAGTATTTGTTAAATTTAAAACACTCAAGTTGTTATTGCTATTTCCTCCAATTTCAACAGGAAAACTTGAACTAAAAGGCTGTAACGTTAAGCTGGTATTCTCACCGGAGACATTATTATTAAAGTTAATTTCGTCACCTGTTAAAGTAATATTATTTAAGATGTTCACTGCATCACCGTAGTTTTGACCATTCTCTCCTGTTGTCGTTATATCAGCGTTGAGTTCAGTTATTCCTGCTGTATCGGTGGTTAAGCTACTGGCGTTTACCGTGGCGTTAAATTGAGTAATTCCACTGCTATTAACTGTAATTTCACCTAACCCATTCCCTGAACTTCCGACTGCATCTAAAATAATATTTCCGTTGGGTGCATTCAGGATTAAATTATTACCTGTTCCTGAGATTGGACTATTATTAAAATCAATATTGCCATTATTACTATTAATGATAACATCAGTATTAAGTTCAGTTCCACCCGTTGCTTGAGTAAAGTTAATACTCTCGTTTGTTGTGAGATTACCGTTAAGGGTTGTTATTCCTGTGGTTTGAATATCGAGTAAATTCAGACTCTCATTGTCTCCGAATGTACTCAAGATAATATTACCATTACCCGCACTCAGTTGTAAATTAAAATTACCATCAACTGTTCCATTTCCAAAATTAATAATTCCATTTCCAAAACTTGTATCAATCTGAACGTCATTGGTTAAAACCACATTTGTTGCATTTTCAAAGGTAATTCCATCAGTTCCACTGATTGTAATATTACCGCCTAAATTCGTTAATCCACTGGTGTTAATGGATAAAAGATTTAAAGGAATATTATTTCCGACTGTTCCCAATGTAATATTACCCGTTCCCGCATTGAGTTCCAAGTTATAATTACCATTAATGGTAGCATTATTAAAGTTTATGCTTCCATTTCCTAAAGTTGTATTGATAATTACATCATTAATTAAAACAATATTGGTCGCATTTTCAAAGGTAATCCCATCAACGCCACTGAGATTAATATTTCCGCCTAAATTCGTTTGACCGTCGGTGTTAATCAATAAAGAATTTAGAGGAATATTAGTTCCTACTCTGTTGAAAGTAATGTTACCACTTCCGGCGTTAAGAATGAGTTGGTTTTCAGGTTCGGTGGCTTCAATTGGAACACCTGAAAAGTTAATATTTCCATTTCCGCTATTGGTTTGCAGTGTTACTGAACTCTCCGCAATATTAACAGTTGATGCACCCGTAAAATCTAGATTATTAATCGTAAAAATATCGCCAAATAAATCAACGATATTGGCGTTACTAATCGTTAATTCTCCTAATTCATTACCTGTTTGACCAACATTATCAAGTGAAATATTCCCTGATGTATCTAGAGTTAAGTTATTTCCGGTGCCAGTGATTGGACTGTTTTCAAACAAAATATTTCCGGTGTTGCTATTAATTAGCACATCAGCATTAAGTTGTGTTCCACCTGTAGCTTGAGTGAAATCAATATTATTATTAATTGTGAGATTACCATTGAGAGTGGTTAAGCCAGATGTATTAATAGTTAAACTTTCAGGGGGAATACTATTACCAAAAGTACCTAAATTAACTTGACCATTTCCTGCATTAATAATTAATCCGCCACTTCCTTCAACAGAAGCATCCGAAAGGTTAATATTTCCATTATCGCTATCGGTTTCGAGAGTAACTGTATCACTATTGAGGTTAATTGTTGTTACACTGGGAAAGTTAATACCGCCATCTGTATAGATATTACCGAATAGATTAACAATGTTCGCATTGGTGATGGTAATTCCTCTTATTTCATTATTATTTTCGCCAACATTATCCATAAAAATTTCTCCGGTTGTATCCAGAGTTAAGCGATTTCCTATTCCGGTTATCGGACTATTTTCAAATGAGATATTCCCGTTATTGCTGGTAATAATAACATCAGCATTGAGTTGAGTTCCCCCTGTTGCTTGAGTGAAGTCAATATTATTGTTTGTTGTTAGATTATTATTTAAAGTCGTTAAACCAGTGGTTGTAAGAGTCAAAGAATTAAGCGGGGTATTATTTCCGACTGTTCCTAAGTTTATCTCACCGCTACCTGCATTAAGTTCTAGGTCAAAATTTCCATTAATGCTTGCTTGACTAAAGTTAATTATTCCATTTCCTGAACTTGTATCAATAGTAATATTATCACTTAATTGAACAGTTGCAGCGTTTTCAAAGTCAACACCATCGGAACCATTTGTGGTAATATTTCCACCTAAATTAGTTTCACCTTGACTATTAACGGTTAGAGAAGATAAAGCTTGATTCTCTCCGATAGTTCCGAGCGTGATATTACCTGTACCAGAGTTGAGTTGTAAGTTAAAATTTCCGTCAATTGTTGATGTAAAGTTTAGATTTCCATTCCCATTACTACTATCTAATGTCACATCACCCAACAAGTTCACCGCATCGTTATAAGTTTGGTTATTTGTTGTAGTTACATTTCCGTTAAGTTGAGTAGAACCGCCTGTATTTGTTGTCAAACTATTGGCGTTAACTGTTCCGCTAAAGTCAGTAATTCCGCTACTATTCGCGGTAATATTTCCAACGGGTTGAGTTTCCCCTATTGTCCCTAAAAAACTAATATTTCCGGTTCCAGTTGTTAGGCTAATATCTGAATTTCCGTTAACATTTCCGTTAATTGAAATATCGCCGCCACCTGTATTATCAGTATCCAGTGTTGTGTTTCCACTGAGGTTAATTTCATTACCTTGAATGGTAATATTTTGGTTATTCGTTGTAATCGCTTCGCTGAGATTAATTAAGTTAGCATTGAGAGTAATAGAAGCGTCATCAATTCCGGTGATTATCCCGCCAATATCAATAGAACCGTTGGGAGACTGTAAGGTTATCGGGTCATTAAATGTCACGCTATTTGCAACCGTAATTGTACCCGATGAGTCGATTCTTCCGATGGTAATTGAACTCAAACCATTTTCAAGTAATGCAAGTTCATTTGAGGTTAAATCTAGGGTTGTAGACGCTTCGCTGTCTGTTCCATCAATCACAATATTTTGATTAACGGTAAAGGGTTGTAGAATTAAATTTCCGCTTCCCGAAATGGTGCGATTATTGCCACTAATGTCAAAATTAATTTCATCTGCGGTGAGAGTTAAATTATTGTTTCCGGCGACCCCACCCACATTATTAAAGGTAATGGTTTCGGTTCCGGCGTTAATAGTTTGGTTGCTATTTAAAGTTAAATTTGCACCATCTAAACTCAACTCTTGCTGTTCACGTCCGATAAAGCTACTGAAAGTAATATTTCCGCCGAGACCGTTATTAACCGATGAATTAATATTTCCGACGGTGATGTTACTCACTCCCGTATTTGTACCCGCATTCAGATTAACAACTCCTCCACTTCCACTAATAGAATTTGAGTTAATTTCACCTGTTTCTAGAGTCGCTGTTCCACTTCCTGACTGAACATCTAGATTAATATTTCCGCCATTTTCAGTATTAGAAGATGTATTAATTGTTCCGGTTGTAATCGAATTTGGGGTTAAATTTTCTGTAGAGTTGTTCCCCGCTAAAATATTAAGATTACCGCCATTTGTGGTAATATTTCCTGTGGAGACTTGTCCAGTTTCTCCAATAGAAGTTAAGTTAATTGCTTCGCCTTCAGTTGAGAGTTGACCGACATTAATTTCACTATCTGCATTTAGGGTAATTGAAGCATCATCTGTTCCAATAATTCCCCCATTATTAATTGAACTAATGATACCTGTTCCCGCTTCAAGAGTAATTGGGTCAGAAAATTCTACATTGTTTTCAATTGTAATATTTCCACTAAAATCAAACCGTCCAATAAAGATAGAATCGAAATTATTTAACGCGGCTAAGTCAGTAGTTGTCAGATTGAGTGTTGCTGTTTCGGTATCGGTTGAACCTGCAATGGCAATATTATTAACAGTATTCGGTTGTAGAGTGATAGAGTTTCCGGTAACTGAATTTTCTCCTCCCAAGAAGTTGATTTCATCGCTCGTTAAAGTAATATTATCTGTGGTTAACGCATTGCTAAATGTCACATTAGCTGCACTATTAATTTGCAGTTGAGAGAGGAGAACTAAATTACCAATTGAATTATTAAAGTTAACATCTCCAACCCCTGCGGTGAGATTTAATGTTTCTGTATTGGGATTGCTTCCGTTAACGGTTCCAAGAATGGTAATATTAGCACCCGGTTGATTCAAATTAGTCGTATCAAGATTAACAGTATTTGCTCCAACAACAACGCTATCATTAATTGTAATGGGATTTCCAGCCGTAATAATATCAGCATTGAGTGTGGTGGTTTCGCCTAAACCGATTAAAGTTATCGAAGCATTATCAAGTCCGGTTAACGTTCCATCAACGGTAATATCACCCAGTGGGGTTTGTAGGGTTAAAGGGTCATTAAAAGTAACGGGATTAACAACCGTAATGGTTCCGCTACTGTTATCACGTCCAATAATAATCGAGTTAAACCCATTTTGAATTAAGTTAATTTCAGCTTGTTGAATTAAGTTAATTTCAGCTTGAGTTATATTCAGGGTTGTAGTATCGCTATTGTCAGAATTGGCGACATTAATTCCTCGTTCTTCGGTAAAGGGTTGTAGGGTTAAATTTCCTGTTCCTGAAATTGTGCGATTATTATCAACATCAAAGTTAATTTCATCTGCGGTGAGATTTAGGCTATTATTTCCCGTAGCAATACCAACATTATCAAGGGTAATGTTTCCGGTTCCAGCGTTAAAAGTTTGATTGTTATTTAACGTAATTGTTGAACCATTCGCAGTCTGAGTTATAGTACCATCATTTGCAGTAATACTGGTGAAAGAAATATCAGCATCCTGACCTGTTTGAATTGAAGGATTAATATTACCAATTGTAATTGTACTACTTCCAGGATTAGAACCTGCATTAATATTAATTGTTCCTGTCTGGCTATTCGTAGAAGTCGAGATTAAATTACCTGTTTCTAGGGTGGCTGTTCCACTCCCCGACTGAACATCTAGGGTAATATTTCCACCGTTTGTTGTTGTTGATGAAGTGTTAATATTCCCGGTTTGAACTAGAGTTGATTCAGTTGTAAACCCATCACCAACTGAGAGAGTAAAGTCTTGACCATTGGTTAAAATATTTCCTGTTATAATTGCACCATTATTGACATTTAACTCAATAATTTCTCCATCTGTTTGAAGGTTTCCAATATTAATTTCACGGTTTGCATTTAATGTAATTGAAGCATTATCTGTTCCGGTAATTCCACTATTATTAAGAGATAAAATTGAACCGTTACCCGCTTCTAAGATTACAGGGTCGGAAAACTCAATATCTCCTTGAATATTAATATTAGCATTAAGGTCTTCCCGTCCAATTGTAATCGAACTAAAGCCATTTTTAATTAAGCTGATGAGGTCATTTTCAGATAAATTGAGGCTAGTATTATCAGAGTCGTTATTTGTTCCGAGAGTAATTTCTTGATCTAAAGTAGAGGGTTCTAAGATGAAATTTCCACTTCCTGAAACTAATCGATTATTACCACTAATATCAAAGTTAATTTCATCTGCTGTTAGAGTGAGAGTGTTATTTCGACCAGCATTGACTCCAACATTATTAAATTCTATCGTACCCGTACCTGCATTAAAGGTTTGATTACTCTCAATAATTAGTGTTGCACCGTTAGAAGAAGCTGTTGAGTTTTGGCGACTACTAAAGGTAATATTACCTCCTTCTGTATCTATAGCAGCACTATCTGTATTAATAGGGTTGCCATCATCATCGACTTGAATCTGAATTCTGCTATTATTTCCTAAAGACTCTAGAGTAACATCTCCTCCTCCTGTAAGGATAGCAGCAACTCCTGGATCATCAAGATTAATTGAGTCAAGATTAATTGAGGCTTGATTTCCCAAAGCAGTTAGATTAACATTTCCCCCAATATTATTATCAGCATCCGTGCGAATTCCATCATTAACTTGAATAGAACCCCCTTGTTCTGCCGTCTCATTTCCCGCAGTAATATTAACCTCTCCTCCTGGTGTAAAGATAGCAGCAAATCCTTGACCATCAAGATTAATTAAGGCTTGATTTCCCAAAGCAGTTAGATTAACGTTTCCCCCAATATTATTATCAGTCTCTTCTTCAAGTCGTCTTGTGTTAATTCCCTCATTAACTCGAATAGAACCCCCTTGTTCTGCTGTATTATTTCCCGCAGTAATATTAACCTCTCCTCCTCCTGTAAAGATAGCAGCCAAATCTTGCTCATCAACATTAATTGAGGCTTGATTTCCCAAAGCATTTAGTTCAACATTTCCCCCAATATTATTCGTTCCTTCTTCAGCCGATGTGTTGATTTGACGATTAATTTGAATAGAACCGCCTTGAGTTGCTGTGTCATTTCCCGCAGTTAGAATAATATTTCCCCCCTGAGTAAATAACCCTCCAGTTCTAATTTCTACTCCTGAAATCGTGAGATCTCGTCCCGAAGTATTAATGAATTGAGTTTGATCCATTAAGAAGTTACCAGTGTTATTATTGTCGGCATCTGCTGTAAAAGTAATGGAACCTTCCCCTGCTGCAAAATTGAGAGAAATTCCATCTTCAACTGTTATATTTTCTGTGGCTTCTAAAATAACTGTTCCCGTTTGACTTTCAAGTACATTTTTACTAACTGTTATGTCTGTGTCTCCAAAGTCTCCTGTCAAAATATCAGGTAGTTCAGCATCACCTAGATTAGCAGTTTGGTCTTGATTAATTGTAATATTTCTTGGATCAAGTAACAGTGTCCCAAAACTTCCATTGACTGCTGAAGTATCAACAATACCATCAAAAATTAACGTTTCTTTCCCTGAAACTTCTATAAATCCCCCGTTTCCTAACTCACTCCCACCCCGAACATTAACATTCCCATAAAACCCCGTTACTTCATCCGCCCAAACGATAACCCGTCCGCCATCTCCTGTTAATAAACCATCCGCATTAATAATCGTATTGCGATTAACAAACGTTCTTAACGCATTGGGAACATCTCCCTGTCCTTTATACTCTCCCCCAATTAAAACCGTACCTCCGCCATTGGTTCCAGAGGCGTTAATATTGGCATCAATTACCCCAATTCTTTCCCCAAAAACGCCAACGGTTCCGCCTATTTCCCCCGAAACATCCACCTCTCCAGAGGCAATTGTTGTCCCAGAATTGACGGGAACGGTGGTATTGGAAACGGTTAACTCTACACTTCCATCGGGGTTGACTTTTGCCGCCATGTCGTAGCCGCTAACGCCTCGGGTTAATAAATCGGGTAAACTGGTAATTGGAATCGACCCATTATTCGGTTGACTGCTACCCGGAATTAGGGGTTTAATTTCTAAACTTAAAAGTTGTCCGGGTTGACTAATTCTAACAAAATTTTCACCGGGAACGGAAGTAATAATTACTTGTCCTTCGGGGGCTGAAAGTTGTCCGGCGTTAACAACTGTTCCGCCCAATAACGTTAAATTCTGTCCCCGTTCAACGGCTAAAGTTCCCAAGTTAATCACGCTTCCGGGGTTAGTCATTGTAAATGCAAACCCCGTCGGATTTCCGATTAAAATCTCATAATTATTCAATCCTTCCGCACTGAACCATTCTTCCCCAAATTGCACCCCATTTGCTGTGGTGGCGGTAAAATCGCCGGGAAGATTTAACTGAGAGTTCGGCCCGAATAAAATCCCCGATGGATTAATTAAAAACAGGTTTGAACTGCCTCCTGTCATCTCTATTAAACCGTTAATAATAGAGGCATCCCCACCAATAACTCGACCTAAAATATTACGAATTTCAGGGTTAGATAAAAAGTTTGCTATTTGACCTTCATCGAGTCCAAACTTCTCAAAACTATGGAATAAATTTGCCCCATCTCCCGAACGTGTTCCCCCCTCAATATTGAAGTGATTTCCTTCGGGCGTAACCACCGTTCCCGTACCATCATTTGCGGGGGTAATGGCTTGGGCGAGGAGAATTTCAGAACCCGGAAAGGTAGAAAATTGATAAAAAGTATCAGAATTTTCAGCAAAATTTTCTGTGGGTTGGGAGGGAACTGCAAAAGCGGGTAAACTGCTAAAAAGTGTAATAGGTAATACGGATAAAACTGGAGAAAAAAAGCGAATTAAAATCATGATTACACTCCCCCACAAGGACAATCTAAAAAAAATTAGCAATAATCAATAGAACCATTCAACCCCTAAAAAGAGAAGAAAGATGAGTTGTTTTTGCTCTATATTTCTGAGTTTGCACCTGGTCTCTTGTTCTGGCTAAAATCCTACCTTATGGAATGCCAAAAATGTCAATAATACACAAAACTTTAAATATCAGGTGTTGTTGATTATTGGGTATGATTTTGCCCCCCTAACCCGCCCAATTTTGGGTGGAACTAAACTCTCATACTCCCCGCTCTGCTGGAATTTATGGGGTGAATTAGCGGATGCTTTGCTGTTGAACAGATTGGAATTTAGGCGACTAATGTTGATTCTATTTTTTGAGTTTATTGTTTTTCTATCGGAAGTTTTTGAGTAGATTTAAGCAACTTTTCAATGTCAGCTTTGGGGAGGGGTTTTGAGAAAAAGTAACCTTGTCCAAATTCACATTTTAACTGTTTGAGTTGTTCTAATTGATCTACTGTTTCAATTCCTTCGGCGATGACTTCCATCCCTAAACTCTGGGCGAGAGTCACAATCGCTTGGGTAATGGCTTTATTTTTAAATTCCGAATTAGCACGAACCACAAATGCCCGATCAATTTTGAGGGTATCAATCGGAAAACTATGTAAGTAACTTAATGAAGAATAACCTGTCCCAAAATCATCTAAACTGAGTTTGATCTGACGAGATTTGATCTGCTTTAATAGAGTTTTAACCGCAGATGGATTATCCATTAACATACTTTCAGTAATTTCTAGCTTGAGACAGTCATGTTTTAAACCTGTTTCTTGGAG
>Ga0207419_1000224_pt1 | contig 47056 bp, 34 predicted proteins | sample ElkSloMetagenome_4_FD_184723 | JGI IMG/M metagenome (GOLD analysis project Ga0207419, IMG submission 184723) | Hot spring microbial communities from Elkhorn Slough, Monterey Bay, USA - MD2A (version 2) | ecosystem: Environmental > Aquatic > Marine > Intertidal zone > Estuary: Microbial mat ...
GAAAGTTCGGACTTAGGTCAAAATATCATTGTCAACAGCATAGACTTGATAGATGACTTAGGGCTTGAAGATTTCAACTTTAAAAAACTTGGGATAGCGATTCAATCTAATGAAAGTTCTATTTACAGATATTTTGAAAATAAATATAAACTCCTTCAATATTTATCTGCGTTATATTGGGGTATTTTAGAATACAGATTAGTCATAGAAACTAACGCAGTTGAGAATAACTCCAAAAAACTTCTGAAAGCCATAAAGGTTCTTACTGTTACTCCTCAAAATGTTTCTTATTATTCAAACTTAGATCAAATTAAGTTAAGAAATATTGTAATATCTGAGTTCACTAAATCATACCATCACAAACATGTTGATAGTGATAATAATGAAGGTATTTTTAAAAACTATAAGCGTTTGATATTAAGGCTTGTGGAAATGATACAAGACGCAAATCCCGATTACAAATTTCCAAAATCCTTAGCAACTCAAATTATTGAGGGTGGTTTACAGCAAAATTTCATGCAAAGACATTTTACATCTCTTGTAGATAGCACGAAAGATGAACAGATCTGTAACTTCTTTGAGGACATAACTATTAATGCATTAAAATTGAAACAGATATGACGCCCTGGCAAAGACTTCTTAATTTGATGAAATTAGAGCAAAAGGATATTTACAAAATATTGCTCTATGCCGCATTTTCAGGTTTGGTAGGTCTGGCTTTACCGCTTGGAGTTCAGGCAGTAATCAATCTTGTGGTCGGTGGGCAATTTAACGCCTCCATTATCATATTAATTACGCTTGTTCTGCTCAGTGTAATATTTCAAGGTATAATTAGGTATATGCAATTAAGAGTAGCTGAGGATTTACAACAACGTATTTATGCACGATCTGCCTTCGAGTTAATTTACAGGTTTCCTAGAATGCAATCACAAGCATTAGACGGAAAATATGCACCAGAATTGGCCAACCGATTTTTTGATACTATTACAATTCAAAAAGGTCTTCCAAAAGCGATTATTGATTTTTCAGAAGCTCTTTTACAAATTATTTTTGGTTTGATATTATTATCTTTTTATCATCCATTTTTCATTTTCTTTGGTATTTTATTAGTATTTCTTCTTTACGTGGTGTTTCAATTTAGCATTCCAAAAGGAATTGATACCAGCTTAATGGAATCCAAGATGAAGTATAAAACCGCTCATTGGATTGAAGAAGTAGCTCGAAATTTTGATAGTTTTAAAGTGATTGATAGTTATACTTTATCTACTAAAAAAAATGATCAGTTAGTCATGAAGTACCTAAAAGCAAGAGAAAATCACTTCAAAATTTTGAAATTGCAATTCTTTAAAATGATTGGTTTCAAAACTCTTGTTACGGCTGGTTTATTAATTATAGGAGGTCTTTTAGTAATAAATCAACAAATGAATATTGGCCAGTTTGTAGCAGCTGAAATTGTAATCCTCTTAATGATTAGCTCAGTTGAAAAATTAATTTTAGGTCTGGAAAATGTATATGATGTCATCACTTCTACTGAAAAAATAGGACAAGTAACAGACATCCCTTTAGATAAGGATTCTCCTAATAAACCGCTTAACGAGGACGAAGATTTCAAGCTAGAATTGAATAATTTAAGCGTTGAATACAAGGAATCTCAAAAAAAGGTACTTGATAATATCAATTTAATTATTAATCAAGGTGAAAAAATTCTACTTGAAGGTCCAAGCGGCGCTGGGAAGACCACTTTACTTAAAGTATTGGCCGGTTTAGTAATTAAATGTGATGGACAACTTCTGGTTAATGATATCAATACTCTAAATATAAATAATAAACATTATCGCTCGTTTATAGGATTTGTGTTTCCTAATAATTCCCCTTTTGACGGCACCATCAAAGAAAATATAACTTTTAAAAATCCTGAAATACCTGATAAAAGAATAAAAGAGGTCTGTAGAGTACTAGGAATAGACAAATTTATTAAAACACTTCCTGAAGGATTAGAGACACATATAAATACAGACGGCAAGCAGTTATCATATACTATGTCAAGAAAGCTTGTAATAGCCAGAGCTTTGATCATAAAACCTAAAGTATTGATTTTAAAAGATCCGCTAGATGAGTTTGACGATACTGAAATAGAAAAAATAACAGAATATATTTTTAATAAAAACCATAATTGGACAGTAATTGTTGCTAGCAAAAACAAAACTTGGAGTCAGTATTGCAATCGAATTATTAAACTTGATAACGGAAAATTAGTATAACCATGCTGAACATTTCAAAAAATAATCTCGATAATGAAGAAGAATTCAACGAATTCAATTCAATGCAAAATGTTAAAAACAGAGTTAGGTTTCTTACATTTAATAAGGTACTTGTTGTTATAATCATTGTAGGTTTGGTTTTCTTGTTCTTACCTTGGACACAAAACGTTAGAGGAAAAGGAAATGTTACTACTTTAGACCCGAGTCAGAGACCTCAAGGTATTCAATCTGCCATTCCTGGTAGAATTGAAAAATGGTATGTGGGCGAAGGAGACATTGTAAAGAAGGGAGATACGATTGTCTATATATCAGAGGTAAAAAGTGAATATTTTGATCCTGATTTATTAGGTCAAACACAAAAACAAATTAATTCAAAGGCCTTTTCTCAAAAATCATACGAAACTAAAGCGGAAGCCTTGCTAAAAAATATAGAAGGCTTAAAGATTGAAAGGGAACTTAAACTTGAACAAGCTCAAAACAAACTTATTCAAGCTAATCTAAAAGTTATAAGTGACAGTATTGATTTAGAAGCTGCAAAGACTCAAATTAGTATTGCAAGAAAGCAGTTTGCTCGAACTGACACTTTAGAAAGTGAAGGCTTAAAATCAAGAGTAGATCGTGAAGATAAGGAATTGAAATTGCAATTAAGCCAAGCAAAATTGGTTTCACAACGGCAAAAACTACTGGAAAGTAGAAATGAAGTATTAAATGCTGAAATAGAAATTAATAGAGTAAAAACAGAATACACAAACAAAATTGCAAAAGCTGAAAGTGATAGGGCAAGTGCGTTATCATCAGGTTTTACAACCCAAGCTGATGTCGCAAAGCTTGAAAACACCTTTAATAATTATAGGGTGAGAGATAGCATACGGTTTATAAGAGCACCACAAGATGGATTTATTAACAGAGCCATACAACGCGGTATAGGTGAAACCTTCAAAGAAGGCGCAGAAATTGTTAGTATCATGCCTTTAGAAATTGATCTTGCGGTAGAAACTTTTGTGCAGCCTATAGATTTACCTTTATTACATGCTGGTGAAAAAGTAAGAATAATTTTTGATGGATGGCCAGCAATTTTCTTTTCAGGATGGCCAAATATGTCTTTTGGAACTTACGGTGGTATTGTGGTTGCTGTTGAAAGAAACATAAGTCCTAATGGTAGATACCGTGTTCTTATAAAACCTGATAAAGAGGATCAGGAGTGGCCAGATGTCATAAGGGCTGGTTCTGGCGCAGAAACGTTTGCATTACTGAAAGATGTGCCAATTTGGTATGAAATATGGCGACAAATAAATGGCTTTCCTCCTGACTATTATTTACCGGAAGGAGAAGAAAAGAAAAGCGACAAAAAATAATGAGGATATTTCTATTTTGCTTTTTGGTATTTAGCTTTTCTCAGGCCCAACAAAATCAATTGGATACTAGTATCTTAACGCTGGAAGAATATCTTGGTTTTGTTAAGCAGAATCATCCCGTTGCAAAACAAGCCGATTTAAAAATTACCGAAGCACAGGCCAAGTTATTAAAAGCTAGAGGAGCATTTGATCCAAAAATTGAAGTTGATTGGGACACCAAAGATTTCAAATCTACAGATTATTATAACATCCTTAATTCCAGCTTTAAAATACCAACTTGGTTTGGTATAGAGCTAGCCGCTGGTTTTGAAAGAAACTCTGGTGTATTTTTGAATCCTCAAATGAATGTTCCTGAAAACGGTCTGTACAAGGCTGGTATTTCTGTACCATTAGGTCAAGGCCTGTTCATCAATGATAGGATGGCTGGCTTAAGACAGGCACAAATTACCCAAGATCTTAATGAAGCCGAAAGACAACTCCAAATCAATGACATTATTTATGAAGCTAGTTTAGCCTATTTTGAATGGTTTGTAGCTTATAAAGAAGTCCAACTCTTTCGGAATGCTTTAGAGCAGGCAGAAATAAGACTTCAGGGTATAAAAAGAAGAGCCAGAGTCGGAGATTTACCAGGTATAGATACATTGGAAGCTGGTATTATTCAACAAACAAGAGCACTGAGTCTTGAAAAATCCAATTTAAAATTAATTAAAAGGAGACTTGAGCTTTCAAATTTTTTATGGATTGGCAATAACATACCTGTAGAACTTCAAGATACCATTGATCCTCAAGAAATTACCCCAGAAGAAATTGACCTTGTACTAAGTACAAATTTAATTGTTCTGGAAGATTATAATTTACTTGAACACCCTAAGTTAAGGGCTCTAAATTTTAAACTTGATAAATTAAATATTGAGAGGAGGCTGAAGGCCGAAATGCTTAAACCACAGCTGGACTTAAAGTATAATTTCTTAAATGAGAATATCAGTAATATTGAAAATTTTAATGTTGGGGAATATACTTTTGGCGTTCAATTTAAATTACCCATTTTTTTACGTAAAGAGCGAGGTGATTTAAGATTAACCAAGGCTTTTATAGAATCTGCAGAATATGACCTGGAATTGACTAACACTATACTCAACAACAAAATCAATGCGGTTGAAAATGAGATTCTTTCATATAACAGACAGGTCGCTGCTTCATTGAACATTGTGGATGATTCCGAAATATTACTTCGAGGTGAAGAGCGAAAATTCAGCTTTGGTGAAAGCTCTATATTTCTCATAAACTCTCGAGAGGTTAAACTTATTGAATCCCAAATAAAATACTATGAGAGTTTTAAAAATCTATTAGATTCCAAAGCTAAATTATTTAATGTTTTAGCCTTAGAATTCTAATCAAGTGATCCTCATCTATTGATTTTAAGCTCAAAATTGTTAAGATAGCATATCCTAAATTTGTCTTTTAAGTTTTAAATTTAATAATCAAATAATTCTTTAAGACTCTCTTCTAATCTTGATTTAGCTAAATATACCTTTTCCAAATTCGAAGCAAAAGGAATTGGCGTTTCTAAGCTACATACACGCTTAACCGGCGCGTCCAAATATTGAAATGCATGTTCACTTAGCCATGCTGAAATTTCAGCTGCCACTCCTCCATAGGCAGAGTCTTCCTGAAGTATTAAAACTTTATTGGTTTTCTTTACACTATTTAAAATCGTCTCTAAGTCAAGTGGCTGTAAGGTTCTTAAGTCGATTATTTCAAGCTCATTTTCTTCGTAAAATTCAGAAATTTCCAGTGCCCAATGCACACCTAAGCCGTAAGTGATAATACTGATCTTTTCACCTGATTTAATCCTTTTAGCTTTTCCAATTTCGATATGGTAATTATCATGAGGTACATCTGCCCTTATACTTCTATATAAAGCTTTGTGTTCAAAAAATAATACAGGGTTGGGATCTTCAATGGCAGAAGCTAACAGCCCTTTGGCGTCTTCAGGAAATGCCGGATATACAACTTTTAATCCAGGTGTTTTGGTAAACCAAGCTTCATTGGTCTGGCTATGAAAAGGTCCCGCACCAACACTAGCGCCACATGGCATTCTAATTACGACGTCTGCATTTTGTCCCCAACGGTAATGTACTTTAGCTAGATAATTAACTATTGGATTAAATCCAGAAGAGACAAAATCACCAAATTGCATTTCTACTACCGATTTTACACCACAGATACTTAGACCCATTGCAGCCTCAATAACTCCTGATTCGCAAATAGGAGTATTTCTAACTCTATTGTGGCCAAACTCCTCTAAAAATCCTTCAGTAATTTTAAAAACACCACCATATTCTGCAATATCTTGTCCCATAATAATGAGGTCTTGGTGTTTTCGCATGGCCAATCGAAGTCCGTCAGAAATGGCATCAACAAAACGCTTCTCCTCTTTATTTTGTTTTTCAACTTCAATAGTTTCGTAATGATAATTTTTAAAAACATCCCTTAATTCCCTTTCTGATGTTGATTTAATCTGAGGTTCATCAAAAGCTATTTGTAGGTGTTCATCTATTTCAGATTTAAATTCATTTTTAATGTTTTCGATCGTAAGATCATCGATTATTTTTCTATCCAGTAAGTATTTCTCAAAATTGTTAATAGGGTCTTTTTCTTTCCAGTAATTCATTACATGCTCAGGCACATATTTTGTACCACTTGCTTCTTCATGTCCTCGTTGTCTGAAAGTTTTAAATTCAATTAAAACTGGCTTTGGATTTTGTCTGACCTCTTCAAAAATATAAGTCATTTTCTCATAGACCTCAGCAATATTGTTTCCGTCTATGATATGTGATTCTATGCCATACGCTTTACCTCGATCTGCTAAGTCTTCAATAAAAAATTGTTCCGATGAAGGTGTTGACAATCCGTAACCATTATTTTCAATGCAGAAAACTACGGGAAGCTGCCAAACCGATGCAATATTTAGAGCTTCATGAAAGTCTCCTTCACTAGTTCCTCCTTCACCTGTAAAAACTGTTGTGACTTTATTTGTCTTTTTCAGCTTTTGGGCTAGAGCTATTCCATTTGCAACTCCCAACTGCGGTCCTAAATGAGATATCATTCCTACAATTTTGTAGTCTTGTGTACCAAAATGAAAACTCCTGTCTCTTCCTTTAGTAAAACCGCCAGCCTTCCCTTGCCACTGCTTGAAAAGTTTATGCAATGGAATTTGTCTGGTAGTAAATACTCCTAAGTTTCTATGCATAGGAAGTATGTATTCATCACTCTTCATTGCAGAAGTCACACCGACTGCTATTGCTTCCTGACCAATACCGCTAAACCATTTTGAAATTTTACCTTGCCGAAGTAGAATCAGCATTTTTTCTTCAATTAATCTTGGCTTAAGCAAATCTTTATAAAGCCTGATGTAAGTTGTTTGGTCGAGTTCTAACGTATCCAGTTGCATATTATGGTATCTTAACACTAAATTAAAAATTATTCACAACAAATCACAAAAGCCAGAATAAAATATAGTTCAAATAGAACTACCTAGAAAAAGAATGAATATATACGTATCTTTGAATGGAATAATTTTAAATCTAGTTTGTGTCCAAAAAACAGAGAAAAATTTTAGGTATAATTTTGGCTGTTGTTGCTTTATGCATTGGTAGCCTTTATATTTTAAAAGTTAATACCAAGAAGCTCAGTCCAGAAGAAATTGTTGTTTTTGAGCAAGACAGTCTTAAAATTGAGGTTTTTTATAATCGACCCTTCAAAAAAGGTAGAAATATTTTTGGAGAACTTGTTCCTTATGGTCAAGTTTGGAGAACTGGAGCTAATGAGGCAACCACTTTTGAAACCAACGTCGATCTCAATATTGAAGGCTCTACACTCAGTGCTGGAAAATATACACTTTGGACTATACCTAATAAAACTTCTTGGCAAATCATCTTTAACGAGAAAATGTATAATTGGGGCGTAAAGTTTTCTGATGGAAAAGCTTCAAGAAATGAAGAGTATGACGCCTTAAAAATCGAAGTTCCTATTTCTAGAAATCTAAAAATCATAGAACAATTCAGTATATATTTTGATGAGCAATTCGGTACAATTAATATGTTTATAGCCTGGGATGATATTGTGGTACCTCTATCCTTAAAACCAATTGAAACTTAATTGAATTGTGAGTAATCATATAAATCCAAAATTTTTAAAAAACCTTCGAAAGAGAAAATCTGTTTCTGGTAAAGAAATTATAGATAGACTGTTTAAGGGTGATAAAGTGGCGTTGAGTCAATCGATAACACTTGTTGAAAGCGAGCAGCAAAAGCATAAAACGATTGTTGAAGAATTAATTTCAAGTTGCTTACCAAAATCGGGGAAGTCTTTCAGGATAGGCATTACAGGAGTACCCGGCGTTGGAAAGAGTACTTTCATTGAGGCTTTTGGAAAATACCTTATCACATTAGGTAAAAAAGTAGCTGTGCTTGCCGTTGACCCTTCCAGTTCAATCACAAAAGGAAGTATTCTGGGCGATAAAACAAGAATGCAAAGCTTAGTAAGCGAAAAAGACGCCTTTATTAGGCCAACTGCTTCCGGAAGCTCATTGGGTGGAGTTGCCAGAAAGACAAGAGAAAGTATCATATTATGTGAAGCCGCCGGCTTTGATATTATTCTAGTTGAAACGGTTGGCGTAGGACAAAGTGAAACCGCTGTACACAGCATGACAGACTTTTTCTTACTTCTAAAATTGGCAGGCGCAGGAGATCAATTACAGGGGATAAAACGTGGTATTATTGAAATGGCAGATGCTATTTTGATCAATAAATCAGATGGAGACAACCTTAAACCTGCTCAAAAAGCCAAAGTTGAATTTCAAAAAGCTCTTCACTTATATCCTCAAAAGGAAAGTGGCTGGACACCAAAAGTTAAATGTATTTCATCATTAAAACATGAAGGCATAACAAGAACATGGACTATGCTAGAAGAATTTATTGCTTTAAGCTCAGAAAATGGTCATTTTGAAAAGAATCGATTCAGACAACAAAAATTTTGGTTACACGATAGTTTAAACCAAAAATTGAAGCAAAATTTTTATCAACATCCAAAATTAAAGAAGGAACTCATGAATCAGTTAACGAATATTGAACTACAAAAGACCTCCTCTTTTAAGGCTGCAGATGAACTTTATGCCTTTTACCTAAAATGTTTGAAAGAAAATAAATAAAAACAAATCCAGATGTTTGTTTTTAAAAATATATTTTTAAATTTGCAATCCGAAAATAAGAAATTATGAGAAAAGGAATTCATCCGGAAAATTATAGATTAGTTGCATTTAAGGATATGTCTAACAATGATGTTTTCATCACTAAGTCTACAGTTGAGACTAAGGAAAAAATAGACGTTGATGGAACTGAGTATCCTTTATTCAAACTTGAAATATCAAGAACATCTCATCCATTCTACACAGGTAAAACTAAATTAGTGGATACTGCTGGTAGAATAGATAAGTTTAAAAACAAATATGCTAAGTTCAAAAAAAAATAAATCTCTTTTTTGTATAACATTCAATCCTCAGTTTTTATTGGGGATTTTTTTATTTCTGTAGTTAAAATTTTTAGAACAACACATAAAAAAACGCCTTTCAACAATATTGAAAGGCGTTTTTTAATGAAATTATTGTGTAAATAATTCTATCTTCTAACTTCTTTGATTCTAGCTTTCTTACCAGTAAGGTTTCTAAAGTAATAGATGCGTGAACGTCTTACTTTACCTCTTTTGTTTATTTCAATTTTTTGTATAGATGGCATGTTGATAGGGAAAATTCTTTCTACACCAACTGTACCACTCATCTTTCTAATGGTAAAAGTTTTTGTTAAGCCAGTGCCTTTAACCTGAAGTACAACTCCTTTAAAAAACTGAATTCTACTTTTTTCGCCTTCTTTAATCTCGTAATATACTGTGATGGTGTCACCACTAGAAAATTCTGGAAAATCTTTTTTTTCTATGAATTCGTCTTGAACGTATTTTAATAAATCCATGATAAAATGTATTATTGTAAATGCTAGAAAACATTCACGATTATCGTCAGAGGTTTAAAAGCGGGTGCAAATATATTTCAATTTTATTTTATAGCAAATAATATTTAATTTAAAATAACTGTAAACATGGATTTTAAGCATTATATAAGAGAAATACCTGATTTTCCTAAGCCTGGCATTTCCTATAAAGATATTACCCCATTATTTCTTCAACCTCAAATAGTTAATCTATGTGTTGAGGCAATTTGTGATAATATCCAAAATAAAGATCATATTCATAAAGTAGTAGGTATTGAATCCAGAGGCTTCCTACTTTCGACACTTATTGCTCAAAAATTAAATGCCGGAGTGGTTTTGGTGAGAAAGCCTGGAAAACTTCCGTATAAAACTTATAAAAAATCTTATAAGCTTGAATATGGCGAAGATGCTATAGAAATGCATGTAGATGCTATCCAAAAGGGAGAAAATGTTATTATACATGATGATGTACTAGCAACCGGTGGAACGGCAAAAGCTGCCAATGAACTTGTGGAACATTGCGGAGGAAATGTTTTGCAAAACAACTTTTTAATTGAGCTTGAGGCACTTAAGGGCAGGAAATTACTACCTACTACTGATATCTTTAGTTTGATGACTTATTAAATAGACTTGCCGTCTCAAAACAAGTAATAGATATATGTTTTCAATAAAAAACCCGAAGCAGGAAACTACTTCAGGTTTTTTTACAACTATCTAAAAATTAATCTTTAGAATCTTCAAATTCTTCAAATTCACTTTTTTGCTCCTCTTTGGGCCAAGAGTTATTTGAGACATCAATATCTGCCGTAGCTAGATTGGGATCTAATTGAATGTTGGTAATTTTTTTGTTACTAGCCACCGTCTTAGAGACCTCGTTATCATTCTTTCTCCATGCTTGAGCTGGATATTGTTTTAATTCTTTTGTTCCATCTTCATAAGTATACTCTACAATTATCGGCATTACTAATCCACCAGGCTTGTTGAAAGTAATTTCATAGAAGTAGTTTGGCATCTCCTTGAGTTCAGCTCTTTCCTCTTCTGTAAAATTATCCATCATAAAGGTCTTTAGATTTTGAGAATTTTCGAGATTTTTCTCATTAGGGGCGTATTCGTCTATGTTTTCAATATCAGATGGAACCATATAGACCAAACCTTTTAATCTGGCATCATTTTCTGGATCTGTTACCCCAAATCGTTTTAAGTACTCTTTGGCGTCATCGGTCATTTTATCTGTCAGCTTATATGTTTTGACCTCTTCAATACCAATATCTACAAAATCTGTTGTGTAAAACCAGCCTCTCCAAAACCAATCTAAATCATAGGCTGAAGCATCTTCCATGGTCCTAAAAAAGTCTTCTGGCGTTGGGTGTTTGAACATCCATCTTTGTGCATAAGTTTTAAATGCATAATCAAACCTCTCTGGTCCCATTATGGTCTCTCTTAGAATATTAAGTGCTGTAGCCGGTTTTCCGTAAGCATTGTTACCTAATTGATATACTTGCTCAGGATTTGACATTATTGGAGACATAAAGTCTTGTGAACCCTTCATGTAATCTACGATGGCATAAGGAAATCCTCTACTGGAAGGATAAGATTCATTGTCTCCTAGTACCTCTGGATAGTTTTCACCCATCCTTTGTTCTGTTAGGAATTGTACAAAAGTGGTTAACCCTTCGTCCATCCAACCCCATTGACGCTCGTCGCTATTGACGATCATCGGAAAGTAATTGTGACCAACTTCGTGGATGATAACACTTATCATACCGAATTTGGTTCTATCACTGTAAGATCCATCTTCGTTTGGTCTTCCAAAGTTGAAACATATCATTGGGTATTCCATACCTATACTAGCACCATGTACAGATACAGCTTTATGATAGGGGTATTCAAATGTAAAACTACTGAAAGTTCTCATGGTTTCAGCAACTGTAATTGTAGACCATTCTTCCCACAATGGATTCCCTTCTTTTGGATATGCAGAGACTGCCATTACACTTCTATCTCCCATTTTTACATTCATCATATCGAGAATATATTTTCTTGAAGATGTAAATGCAAAATCTCTAACCATTTCTGCTTTATACGTCCATGTCTTAGTTTTTGTGGATTTCTCTTTTTCATTTTCAATCGCCTCTTCTTCTGTAAAGATGACAACTGGCTTATCGAAAGATTGTTTTGCTTGCTCGTAGCGCTCCATCATTTTTTTGGAGTAAACTTTTTTTCTGTTTACAAGTTCTCCAGTTGCTTCAACAATATGATCTTCGGGAACTGTAATGTTAACTTCATAATCACCAAATGGTAACGCAAACTCTCCGGATCCCCAGAATTGATAGTTTTGCCACCCTTCAACGTCGTTATACACTGCCATTCGTGGAAACCACTGGGCTATGATGAACATAGTATTATCGTCTTTTGGGAAATATTCGTATCCTGAACGACCTCCATCTGCAATTCTATTGTTGATTTTGTAATTCCACTTGATAAAAAAAGAAAAACTTTCACCCGGTTTCAGATTTTTTGGCATTTCTACACGCATCATCGTTTGATTAATATCGTACTGAAGCGGACTTCCGTCTTTAGATACCTCAAGAATGTTAAAACCACCCTGGAACGGCTCATTCATATATTCTGAAACAATTGATCCTGGTCTGTACAAAGGAGCAAAACCGCTTCCATTTCTTTCTTTAGAAGGGCTGTCCTCTTTTCTCACATTTTGATCTAACTGTACCCATAGATATTCTAAAGTGTTTGGAGAGTTGTTAGTATAAGTTATAGTCTCCTGACCAGAAATTTCCTTAGCAACTTCGTCAAGAGTAACGTCTATCTGATAATCTGCTTCGTTTTGATAATAATTTTCACCCGGTGCGCCAGATGCTGTTCTATACTGATTTGGGGTTGCAAATTCCTGATAGAGTTGACGGAATTTGTTTTGGTTGGTATGCCCTTGCTCTTTTTCTTTTTCTTCCTGAGCGTAAGAACCAAAAGTTAATAAAATAGCCAATAGGCTTAAAATCGTACTTCTCATGTGTATTAAAATTTAACTGATAAAATTATAAATTATAAAATTTGAACGCTATTTAATCCTTGAAATTTAACAATGCTTCAGATTTGTATCGTGTTAATAGGACACTTTTTTTTTGATTTAGTTTAAAACAATGAACAATATTACTTTGATCTTCAAAAACATCTGTTAATAATAGATTACTCACTTTCAATTCGTTAAATATTTTAATCTGATCAATTTTTAAGAAAATATTTATCCTGTCTTTTTCAAATTTGTAGCCAATATACTTTAAATCTAATTCATTATTCAAAATCGACAGTTTTAACTTCCTGTCAAAATATTTTGAAATATAAAAGTCAATGTTTCCTGATTGCTCCTTAGTGTTAAGTATAATTTCAGAATTATATCTTTCCTTCAAAACTTTTTCTAAATCGTCTATAAATAGTCTTGAAATTATTTCTAGTCTTTCTTCATCTTCATTGTATGTAATTTCTGTTAAACCAATATAATACTCGTGTTTGTCATACCCAGACACTAAAAAAATTAACACGCAAAAAAATAAAAGTTTTTTAATCATCTATTGTTGTGTATTTATTGTTTTCACTTTTCTTAATCTCTAAATATTCTTTTGCAAGTTTAGGTAATAATTCCAGAAGTAAGAGTTGATTTTCTTCTTTCATCAATTCTATGACTTTTGAATTATTTTCGATGCAATAATATATAAAATCCTCTATGAGATTATCCGGAACGCTTAAGTCTTCCTCGTAAAAGCTTTTTGGAAATATTTGAAAAAGCTTATTTTTTGACTTGTCGACCCTCTCATATTTCACCAGCTGCTTATACATCTTTATATTTCCATTTATTAAATTCAAAATATAATCTAGAGACAACCCTCCTTGCGAACTAGAAGCTGTATACAATCTCCTTTCCTCTCGTGTAAACCTTTGTACATAAGCTGGAAAACCTATTTGAGTTTGACTAAAAGAGTTTGTTTTTATAGTTTTTGCATCTTTTTCTAAATTTCCGGACAATCCTAAAGAATAGATATCTACTTCATTTAATTCATTAAGCTTTAGTTTGAGAGGTATTTCTAAGCCTTCTTTAAAAAATTCTTCTTTAGCTACAAATTTAATCTCAGAATATTGGATTGAAGATATCAATATGCTGTCGCCGATTTCAGCTTCAATTTTGAATTTTCCATCTAGTTGGCTTATTGAAGCTTTATATTGATTGATATTAATGACATTGATAAAAGATTTTTCAAGATTTTCACCGATAAATTGACCTCTTAAAATCTTACTTTGAGCATGACCAAAAAAAGTAATTATTAATATCAATATTAGACTTAAAGTGCATCTAATCATCAAGACAAACGATTATTACGCAAATCAAACTAAAAATGAAAATATAAAATTAAATTTATGAAATATTTAATCGATTCTAGTTTTAGGATCGTTGAATTCCTGTGCCTTTTCTAAAAGAAACTGTATTAAATCCATTTCTTTACCTTCCTTTAAAAGACTATTGTCATATCCATGATCGAAGGCCCAAAACAAAAACTCGTTGATTTGGTCTTCTTTTATATTGAAGTTTTCCCTAAAGAACTCATTATCGTACATCTTCCTTACTTCAACATCTACATCTTCTACAAATCTTGTCTCTTTTTTATCCTTCTTTTTAACAAGCATTCTAAAAATTTTTACAAAATCTGTCGGATAATCTAAATAGGTGTTATCTACAGCGATGTTTTCAGTCCTAATTTGACTATTAATTGTTATATCAGCATCATAACCATTGATTAATTCATTTTCATTTATATCTAAGGAAGCATCGGTTGTATTTATTTTTTTCACATCGACATCAATGTTGCCACTCAGCGCATTAGAAGAGATGGTTACTTCATTTAATAAATTAACATTTTCTCTTATGTTGATAATTATATCTCTATCGTCCATTATGTCTGAGGTAATTTCAACTTCAAAATTTTGAAATTGAACTGAAGATATAAAAAGGTGATCTTGGTTTTTTACTTCGATAAGAAACTCTCCGAAAATATTGGTGGTAGTTCCTTTTTCTGAATTTTTGTTATAAACACTAATTTTTGAAGCTTCTGCATCCTCCGGAACATTTATTCTTCCTTTAAGTATTTGCCTTTCAGGTATTTGACAAAAACCCAAAGTAAACACGAAAACAAATGATAGTGATAAAAATAATTTCATCTTAATTCTCTTAAATTACACTATAAATATAATGAATATAAAAAGGATTATTATTAAAATTAAGCGAATAATTTTAATGAAAAATACTTTTCAATTCAAATTAATTCAAATTGCTTACCCGGTAAAGGTCTTACTAAGCCTTTTAATTCAAGATTGAGAAGGATTGTCGACAGTTTGAAGGTGGGTATATTACATTTTAAAGCTAGTGGGTCTAACTCTGTTTTTTGGAGCTGTTTCAATGCTTCAACAACGATTGTTTCGTCAGCAGTCAAATCGACAAATAGTTCTATTTGGTTGCTTGGTTTAGGTTTAGAATCTATTTGCCAACCTAGCATATAAACAATATCTGCGGCTGACGTAATCATCATAGCTTTCTGTTTCTTTATAAGATTGTTACATCCAATACTCATCTTATCACTATGTCTGCCGGGTAAAGCAAATACTTCTCTATTGTAGGAATTTGCTATATCTGCAGTCACCAAAGATCCGCCTTTTTCTGCACTTTCTATTACAATTGTAGCTTCACTTAAGCCAGCGATAATTCTATTACGTTTTAGGAAGTTATTTCTGTCAAACTTGTCATCACTACAAAAATCTGTCATAAAACCACCATTTGCTAATACTTCTGGTTGATATTTTTTATGAACTTTAGGGTATATTTGGTTCAAGCCATGCGCGAGACACCCTATGGTTTGAAGGTTATTTTTTATAGCCGATTTTTGAGCCGTTATGTCTGTTCCATATGCAAATCCTGAAACAATTACAGGCTTGAAAATGGATAATTCTTCAACCAATTTTTCTGTGAATTTTAAACCATGTGTTGTAATTTTTCTGGTTCCTACGATACTCAAAGTTGGCTTCCTATGTAAATCTATGTTTCCCTTTTGGAAGAGAATTATTGGTCCATCTATACAGTGTTTTAGTCTTTCTGGATAATCTTTGTCCTTAAAAAACAGAAAATCTATTTGATTGTCTTCAATAAATTTAAGCTCTCTTTCTGCGCCATCAAGATCAACATCATTTTTGAGGCTTTTTATTCTTTTAACTCCCAGACCATTGATTTTGGAAAGCTTTTCAGATTTTTCTTTAAAAATAGCTTCAGCTGAACCAAATATTTCTAATAATTTTTTTGAAGTTGAATCGCCTATCAAATTTAGTCTATGAAGTGCTAATAGATATATTTTTTCTTGATCTGACATAGATAAAAAACTATTTATTTGGGATCATTGTCCGAAAGCACCTCATCGTTCTTTAAAGATTCTTCTTCTGTGATTTTTTTAGAATTTGAAGATTCAATCTCTTTACCCATATAAACAAACTTGCTTTCAGAATCTACTTCTACTTCTTCGCTATCAGAGGGTATTATCTCTAAAGAGTTTTGTTGATTCTTGGTAAACAGTGGGATCACGTCTGGGTCGGCTTTAGTAATTTCTATCAATCCCCGATAGTGCTCCTGTGAGTTAATTTGAATTTCATGAATTTTAGGATATCGTCTGGCTAAATTAACCAATTTGATGTAATCATCTGTGTGAGAAAATAAACCATCTACTGGATTGTTCTCTGGATCATTCATCTCTTCAGGAGAAATGACTCTATAAGTACCGTTCTCACCAAATTCTTTTGCAAAGTTTTCAATGGCCTTTTTATTTATTGTGGTATTCCCTGTTAATGCCATCAGGTAACCGATGTCACTCAATTCAAGATTGTCTTGAAGATCATCAGAAAAAATATCAGCCGTAAAGGCTGTAAGGCCTATTTTTTTGGCTTCGTCTATATTAGCTTGATTATTGTCCACCATTACAACATGTCTATTGTTGTCTTTCAAATATTTTGCAATTATTCTAGAAAAAGAGGAAGAACCTACAATTAAAATACCACTTGAATTTTTCAAAAAAACGCCAACTAATTTTGCAAAAGCTCTGGCAGTGGTTGCATTTAGGAGCACCGTGCCTAACACAATCATAAATACTAATGGTGTGATATATTCGGCATCCGGTATACCCTTGTTGGCGAGCTTTATCCCAAATAGAGAAGCTATACCTGCAGCTACTATACCTCTAGGTCCAACCCAGCTGATAAATAACTTTTCATTGAATTTTAAATTGGAATTTATGCTGCTCAACAGTACACCCATGGGTCTGATTAAGAATACTATAATTAAGAAAAGATATAAAGACTTTAGATTATAAACTAACATCAAGTCTTCAAAATTGATATTAGCTGCTAATAATATAAATAAGATACTAATCAAAAGAACACTAAGTGATTCTTTAAAATACAGCAAGTCTTTAAAGTTGGGCAAATTAGTATTACCCATAATGATTCCCATCACGACTACGGCGAGCAGTCCACTTTCATGGGCAAAAGTATCTGCAAGGACAAATACTCCTAAAACACTGGCAAGTGTCACGACATTTAATAAAAAATGTGGAATAATTTTCTTTTTAATCAGATAGATCAACGCACTTGCAAACGTAAAACCAAAGCTAAACCCGAATAGGATAACTTTTCCAAAATCCATTAAAGCGATAGAGGTATATTCTGCTCCCGCCTTAGCATTGATAAACTCAAACACCAAAACCGCAAATAAAGCACCAATGGGGTCTATTAAAATACCCTCCCATTTAAGAATTGCTGAAATATCTCTCTTTAAAGGGATGTTTCTGAGAATAGGTGTAATCACCGTAGGTCCTGTTACGATGACAAGTGCTGAAAATAATAATGAAATCTTCCATGAGAGTCCAAAAATAAAATGAACAGCCACACCAGCTCCAATAAAAGTTATAAGAACCGCTACGCTAATTAATTTTACAATGACGCTGCTTACATTTAATATTTCACCTCGTTTAAGAGTAAGACCACCTTCAAAGAGGATAATCCCAATGGCAAGTGATACAAAATAATATAGACTTTCTCCGGGAAATAGACCTCTAGTGCCATTCCATATCGGTTCAATAAATTTTGATCCATCATCAGTAAATTGAGTTGCTATGGGGCCAACTATAAGACCTATCAATATTAACGGTAATATAGCTGGAATTTTAAATCTCCATGCCACCCACTGTGCAATAATTCCTAATATTATAATAGAGGCTAATTCAACCATGTAATTAATTTGTTTGGTGAAATCTTTACTTCAAAAATTAGCGTTTTACTTCAATAAGATTGATCTTGACTTCATTAATTGGGTTAAAAATAGCATAAATATTTTTCTGCCAAAGTAGATTGTGAGACTTTTAGTATCTTGCAATTTCTATTTTTCAAAATGAAATTACATTCTATAGAAACAGGTCATTTCAAATTGGATGGTGGTGCAATGTTTGGTGTTGTACCTAAGTCTTTATGGTCCAGAACCAATCCTGCCGATTCCAATAATATGATAGATATTGCCGCTACTTCTCTTTTGATTGAAGATGGTGACAAACTTATCCTTATTGACACTGGACTAGGAAACAAACAAAGCGATAAGTTCTTTAGTTATTATTTTAGATGGGGTGATCATAGCTTAGACAAATCACTAAAATCAGCTGGTTTTCACAGAGATGATATAACAGATGTATTCATGACGCATCTTCATTTTGATCATTGTGGTGGAAGCATTCAATGGAATAAAGATAAAACAGGATTTGAACCAGCTTTTAAAAATGCTAAATTTTGGACTAATAAAGAGCATTGGGAATGGGCAACTAAACCAAATGATAGAGAAAAAGCCTCTTTTCTGAAAGAAAATCTTATTCCTATGCAGGATTCTGGACAACTCAATTTTTTAGAAAGAACAGAAAAGCGTCATTTCTACAAAAACTTAAAATTTGAAGTTTTGTTTGTTGATGGACACACCGACAAACAAATGATACCTATCATTTCTCACAACGATAAAAAACTAGTCTTTGCAGCCGATTTACTACCAACTGCAGGTCATGTACCATTAGCTTTTGTAATGGGATACGATACTAGACCACTTTTAACTTTAGAAGAAAAAAAAACTTTCTTAGAGGAAGCTGCAACCGAAAATTATTATTTATTTCTTGAGCATGATGCGCACAACGAAATAATCGACCTAAAACATACTGAAAAAGGAGTAAAACATAATAAGACTTACAAATTCAACGATTTATTCAATTAAACCTTAATACAATGACTATTAAACACCTAAAATCATTTTCAACATTAGCCATCGGAACAATGCTGATGTTAAGCTGTGGATCATCTGGTCCAAAAATAACTTCATCACCAATAACAAACATCAACAGTGATCTAGAAAAAACAGCAAAACTCACTGAAGAACAACGCCAAAATTGGGGTAATTATGACTTAATGACCGATACCATTCCTGGTATGAGCGTTGAAAGAGCTTACAATGAACTCATAAAAGATTACGAAGGTAAAAACGTAATCGTTGCTGTTTTAGATAGTGGAATAGACATTGAACATGAAGATTTGAGTTCAGTTATTTGGACTAACAAAGACGAAGTTCCTGGAAATGACATTGATGATGACAAAAATGGATATGTTGATGACGTCCACGGATGGAATTTTCTCGGGGATATAGTAGGTGAAAATCTAGAAAAAACAAGAATTGTAAGACAATACAAAGACCAATTTGAAGGTAAAACAGCTTCTGAAATTTCTGACGAAAATAAGGAAGCGTTTGAAACCTATAAAAAAGCTAAAGCAGAGTATGATCAGGAATATAGCCAGGCTAAAGGTAATTTAGATAGATACAAAGGCATCAAACAACAATTAAATTCTGCTATTGCATCCCTTGCTAAAGAACTAGGAAAAGATGAATTTACAACAGAAGATCTTGCTAAACTAGAGACTGACTCTGAAAGCTTAAATCAGCAGAAACAATTTATGATAATGGTCATGGGTAATGTTGGTGATGACATAAAAGCAGCACAAGAACAACTTGCAAGTGCAGTAGAATACTTTGAAACTCGTGTAAATTATCACTTTAATGTAGATACAGATTTTAGAGCTAAAAATTTAGGCGACGATGCAGATGATATGTCCACAAAATATTACGGAAATGGAGACGTAAGTGGTCCGGACCCTAAAAAAGAAGATGCAAGACATGGTACTCATGTTGGTGGTATTATTGGAGCTATTAGAAACAATGGTGTCGGCATGAATGGTGTAGCAGATAATGTATCTATAATGCCAATAAGAGCTGTACCAGATGGAGATGAATATGATAAAGACATTGCTCTTGGTATAAGATATGCTGTAGATAATGGTGCCAAAATCATCAATACTAGTTTTGGTAAATATTTTTCTACACACCCGGAATGGGTAAATGAAGCTATACAGTATGCTGAAGAAAACGATGTTTTAATAGTAAACGCAGCTGGAAATGAAGGCTTAGACCTTGATGAAACTCGTGTATATCCAAATGATGAATGGCCAGGTCAATCTGTTGAAATAGCTGATAATTTTATAAATGTTGGCGCAATGGGTTCTTCTTACGGTAAAAATATGATTGCTGGTTTTTCTAATTACGGTAAAGGAAATGTTGATGTATTTGCACCAGGCGCAGATATTTATGCTACCACGCCACTAGATACTTACGAGTTTTTATCTGGCACTTCAATGGCTGCTCCTAATGTGGCAGGTGTTGCCGCGGTAGTACGATCTTTATTTCCTAAATTAACAGCTGCTCAAGTAAAGTCTGTTATTTTAGAAAGTGGATTAGCACCAAAAGTTGATGTAATTGTTGGTGGTGATGCCGATAATGTGATGTCTTTTTCGCAAATTTCGTCTACTGGTAAAATTGTAAACCTTTACAATGCTATTATTTTAGCTAGTAAAATGTCAAAATAGTATATTAGTCAAGACAAATCATTATATTTAGATCCCTAGCAGTGATGTTAGGGATTCTTATTTTATTTAAAAAGCCGTTTATGAAACACCTATTATTGAACCTTTTAGTTTTTTTTACTTTTACTTTAAATGCACAAAATTCTACCTCTTACTGGCAACAGCATGTAGATTATAAAATGGAAATTGATATGGATGTAGAAAATCATCAGTATGAAGGAAAACAAATATTGACCTACACCAACAATTCACCAGATACACTTAAAAGGGTTTTTTATCATTTACATTTTAATGCCTTTCAACCTGGAAGCGAAATGGACGTAAGGTCTAGAAGCCTGCCTGATCCAGACCGAAGGGTTCTTGATAGAATTTCTAAGTTGAAAGAAAATGAAATAGGCTTCATTAAAGTAAACAAACTAAGTCAAGACGGAAAAAAATTAGAATATAAAGTTGAAGGCACAGTCCTTGAAGTTGATCTTGTAAAACCAATTTTACCTAACTCAAGTACAACTTTTAAAATGGACTTCAATGCTCAGGTGCCTGTTCAAATAAGAAGGTCTGGTAGAGATAATAAAGAAGGTATTGCTTACTCTATGACACAATGGTATCCTAAATTAGCTGAATATGATTTTGAAGGATGGCATGCAGACCCTTACATTGCGAGAGAATTTCATGGCGTTTGGGGTGATTTTGATGTAAAAATTAAAATTGACAAAGATTATATTTTAGGAGGCACAGGTTACCTTCAGAATTCAAACGAAATTGGTTACGGATACGAAGATGATGGTGTTGAGGTAAAGCAAAAAGGCAAAAAGCTAACCTGGCATTTTTTTGCTCCTCAAGTTCACGATTTCACTTGGGCTGCAGATCCAGATTATATTCATGATAAAATTATTGCCAGCAACGGCACTATTCTTCATTTTCTGTATCAAAATGATGAAAAAATAATTGAAAATTGGAAGAAACTTCAGCCAAAAACTGATCAAATATTAAGTTTCTTCAACGAAAATATTGGTCCATATCCATACGATCAATATTCTGTGATTCAAGGTGGAGATGGTGGAATGGAATATGGAATGTGTACACTTATAACCGGAGAAAGAGACTTTGGAAGTTTGGTGGGAGTTACAGCACATGAATTAGCGCATTCCTGGTTTCAATTTGTCCTAGCTACAAACGAGAGCAAGCACGAATGGATGGACGAGGGTTTTACAACTTATATTTCAACACTTGCAGAAAATGAAATATCTTCAAAAAAGAAGGATTTTCCACTTCAAAAGGCTTACAAAAGTTATGAATATCTTGTAAATTCAGGTATTGAACAACCTCAAACCACACATGCAGACAGATATGACAGGAATGCTGCTTATGGAATATCGGCCTACTCAAAAGGTGCTGTGTTTTTAAGTCAATTAGAATATATAATAGGTCAGGAAAACTTAAAAAAAACCCTCCACAGGTATTTTGATGATTGGAAATTTAAGCATCCAACACCAAATGATTTTATCAGAGTAGCAGAAAAAGTTTCTGGCGCAGAGTTAAGCTGGTATCTTCAGGATTGGACAATGACAACAAACACCATCGACTATGGTGTAAAAGACATAAACACTACTCCAAATGCATCTATCATAACTTTAGAACGATTCGGATCAACTCCAATGCCTATAGAAGTGAAGGTCAATTATGTCAGTGGAACTAGCGATATGTTTTACATTCCTCTAAGGATAATGCGCTGGGAAAAACCAGACATGAATAATACACTTGAGGACTGGGCTTGGGCATATCCAACCTACGATTTTGAAGTACCCGCTGGTAATTTTCAAATTGAATCTATCGAAATAGATCCTAGTTTAAAAATGGCTGATGTCAATAGAGAAAATAATATTCTCAAAATTCAGAAATAGAATAAAACACATAGAACTCTAGGAAATATCAATAATGCATTAAACTTTTTTTTAATTTTTCAGTCAAATTTTATATCAATTTAACCCCTAATTTATAATTTATGCAGTATAGATTTATTATTTTACTTTTAATTGGGGCTTTTACACTTTCTACCACAAGTTGCAGTGTATTCAAAAAGTCAAAATCAAAAGCTAAAAGTTCAGCCCAGGCATCGAAAAGGTCATCCAGTAAAAATGGTGTAAAACCGTATGCAAAAGTCATCACCAAGGAAGCAAAAACAGATGAAGGTCTTTTTGATGTTCATAAAATAAAAAAGGACTACTATTTTGAAATTCCGGATTCATTATTTGGTAGAGAAATGCTAATGGTGACTAGAATAGCTAAAACAGCAAGTGGCCTTGGTTTCGGCGGAGGAAAACAAAATGAGCAGGTCTTAAGATGGACTAAGAAAGGAGATAATGTTTATTTGAATGTTGTGTCTTATGGTGTTTACGCAAATGATTCTCTCCCGGTACATGAAGCGGTTGTAAATTCAAATTTTGAACCAATTTTATATGGTTTTGACGTTGCAGCTTACAAAAAAGATTCAATTCATAACAATGTTGTCATTAATGCCACCAAGCTTTTTGAAGAGGATGTAAAAGCTATCGGACTTCAAAATAGCAGAAGAAGAAGCTTGAAAGTCTCCAGATTAGACAAATCAAGATCTTATATTGATACCATTAGAAGTTATCCAAAAAATATTGAAGTTAGACATGTAAAAACGTATAACGCCGGAAACCCTCCTTCCAATAGCAGTACCAGTAGTTTATCTTTAATGTTTAGTAATTCAATGGTGCTTTTGCCTGAAGTTCCGATGCAGAGAAGATATTTTGATCAGCGAGTTGGCTGGTTTACTTCAAGCCAGACAGATTATGGATTAGAAGCTCAAAAGTCTAAAACCGTAACTTACTTAGACCGCTGGAGACTAGAGGTAAAAGATGAAGACATAGAAAAATTTAAAAGAGGTGAATTAGTAGAGCCTAAGAAGCCAATAGTTTACTACATTGATAGAGCTACTCCCAAAAAATGGAGAAAATATTTAAAACAAGGTATTGAAGACTGGCAGGTAGCCTTTGAAGAAGCAGGATTTAAGAACGCTATTATTGCAAAGGATCCACCAACGCCAGAAGAAGATCCAGATTGGAGTCCGGAAGATGTAAGATATTCGGTTGTAAGATATTTAGCGTCTCCGATTCCAAACGCAAATGGGCCGCACGTAAGTGACCCAAGATCGGGTGAAATTTTAGAATCTGATATCAACTGGTACCATAATGTGATGACACTTCTAAGAAACTGGTTTTTTGTTCAAACAGCTGCAGTAAACCCTGACGCCAGAGGTGTTGAATTTAAGGAAGAAATCATGGGAAGACTCATAAGATTTGTATCTGCACATGAAGTTGGCCATACTCTAGGATTACCTCACAACATGGGAAGTAGTGTCGCCTATAAGGTTGAACAATTGAGAAGCCCGTCATTTACGAAGAAGTTTGGTACTGCTCCTTCAATTATGGACTATGCTAGATTTAATTATGTAGCACAACCAGGTGATGGCGATGTTGCCCTAATGCCAGACATTGGACCATATGACAAGCACTCAATACGATGGGGTTACAGACCTATTTTGGACAAAAATGCTGATGAAGAAAAAGAAATTTTAAATGACTGGATTAAAGAAAAAGCCGATGATCCTATGTATAGGTTTGGGCGTCAACAGATAGGTGGTGTAATCGACCCAAGTTCTCAAACCGAAGACCTTGGAGACGACAGCATGAAAGCAAGTGAATATGGTATAGAAAATTTAAAGCGTATCGTGCCTAAACTTATCGAATGGACTGCAGAAGATGGTAAAAATTATCAAGATCTGGAAGATTTATATGGTCAAGTTGTTGGTCAATATAGAAGATATATGGGCCACGTGACTGCAAATATTGGAGGAGTTTATGAATATTATAAAACTTATGATCAGGAAGGGGCTGTATATCAACATACACCAAGAGATAAGCAGTTAAGAGCTATGGAATTTCTAAATGAGCAATTGTTTAAAACGCCACAATGGATGCTTGATGAAGAGATCTTCAATAAGATTCAGTTTGATGGATATTTAGAGGATTTAAGAAATCTCCAGGAAAGAACAATTAATAATTTATTAGAATTTGGTCGTTTTGCGAGAATGATGGAGAATGAAGAAATTAATGAAGATGCTTATTCTGTATTAGAAATGATGGAGGATTTAAGAAAAGGGCTTTTTAGTGAATTGCGTTATGGAAAAGAAATCACAAGACCGAGAAGAAACCTTCAGAGAACATACATTACGCGTATGCACGAATTAATGACTGAAGAACAATCATCTTTACCAGCAAGATTCAGAAGATACATCAGTCGAAGTAATATTGAAGTAGAAAACTCTGATATTAGACCAATAGTAAGAGCTGAATTAAAGCAACTTAAAAGAGAATTACAAAGAGGACTAAGCAGAACAAGAGACAAAATGAGTAGATATCACATTGAAGATGCTATCGAAAGAGTGAATAATATACTAGACCCTAAGTAATTACAATTCTTCAAAAACAGAAAAGGCTATCCGATTTGGGTAGCCTTTTTCATTTTTGATATTATCCAATACTAATCTTTGTCGTATAATTCAGTAAGATTAGCACTCCTGACAATTTGTAGTTGATTATTACTATTCCTCAAGCTTAACTCCAAAGTTTCCTCATTAAAAGAGGAAGAAAAAGGGGTTAATAATAAGACATTGTCATCAATAGCTTGCCAGTTTCCGTTAATTGAAGTTGCTTCTACACAATTATCAGTTGCATCTGTGGTAAATTGAATTTTAGTATAAGTTCCGTTACTGTTAAATGTATATTCTAAATCATCTTCACAAGGGAAATCGTCTATTATTTGATTATTCTCCAAAATAATTCCTAAATCCCAGGTGTTAAAAATTTGATTTGAGACATTAGGACCAGTTGGTTCAGCATTATCGTCATCATTATAACAAGCACACAATAAGACTAAAATTGAGATAAATAAATATTTTTTAGTTTTCATAGATCTTTTTTTAATTAAACGTAAGAAAACAAAAAAAATTTAATGTAAAGTCTTTTTAACTTCTCTATTTAGAAAATATCCTGTTACAATTGTTGAAATAAGGTCAGCTAGTGGAAAAGAAATCCAAACGCCAAATTCTTCAAAATAGTTGGGTAAAATCAAAATTAAAGGTACAAAAAAGAATCCCTGTCTTGTTAGCGTGAGCAAAAAGGCTGGTTTTGCTTTACCAATAGCTTGAAAATAGGCTGATCCAATGAGCTGAATTGCAACAATAGGTGTCGCGGCAAAAACCCATCTCATGGCATCTGGTGTACTATTCAAAATCTCAGGTTCGTCAGTAAAGGCCCCAACGATGCTTTCAGCAAAAGTGAGTATTAAAATAAAAACTATTGTACCTAAGCCTGAGGCGTAGAGAATAGCCTTATTTATAGACTCACGAACACGCTCTTTTAATTCTGCACCATAATTGTATCCGGCTATAGGTAAAAATCCCTGGGTTACTCCCAATACGGGAAACAAAGCAAACATGAGCATTCTAGATATTATGACATAGGAAGTTACACCAGCTTCCTGATTTAATTCAAAGAGTATATTATTTAATAAGAAATAAGTTAAACTAACTACTGCTTGTCTAGCCAATGTAACCACACCAAGCTCACCAATCTCTCTTAAGATATTGACCTTAAATCCAAAATGAGCGAAGCTTATTTTAAGTTCAGACTTTTTAGAAAGAAAAAACCATATGATAAAACTTAAACATAATATATACGAAAATGTACTTGCCCAAGCAGCACCTTGCATGCCCATATCGAAACCCTTAATAAGTATAAAATCTAGAGCAATATTTCCAATTGAGGGAATAATCATAGCTATCATGGCAAATAGAGGCTTACCTTCAGCTCTGATTACAGAATTTCCCATCATACTTAAGGCGAGAAACGGAACACCATAAAGCACAATCTCGTAATAAATTTTTGCGGGCTCGAAAATATCACCCTTTCCACCAAATAAAGGAATAAAATCATCAATAAATATAAGACCTATAATTACTAATGATACTGTGAGTAAGAGTGTCGTAGAAATTTGATTACCAAAAGTAGTGTAGGCCTTTTCATAATTGTTTGCTCCTAATGCACGAGATATTATAGAAGAACCACCTATACCAATAGCTAATCCCAACGCAGAAATAAAGAAAGATACCGGTAATACGACTCCAATTGCTGCAATCGCAACGGAACCTATCCAATTACCTACAAGAATAGAATCTACTAGAATGTTTAGCGACATTACCAAAATTCCAATAGATGCTGGTCCTGATTGTTTTAATAGAAGTTGAGTTATCGGCTTTTCTCCAAGCTCGCTGGAATTTGATCCTCTCATGCAGGTTGGCTCTCGACTTTATCTTGAAGCGCCCATTCATCTATCCATCGGCTTAAAGTTTTCACCCAGTCCTGTCTGTCATTTAGACATGGAATAAAGGTAAAATTCTTTCCTCCATTTTCGTGAAAAATTTCTTCTCCTTCCATCGCAATTTCTTCAAGTGTTTCCAAGCAATCTGAAACAAATGCAGGAGTGCAGATGGCCATATTTTTAGTGCCATTAAGCGCTAATTTTTCTATGGTTCTGTCTGTATATGGCTTTAACCATGGGTCAAAACCTAACCTGGACTGAAATGAAGTACTAAATGTTACTTCTTTTAAATTTAATTTTTCTCCTACAAGCCTTGTTGTTTCAAAACACTGATGTCGATAGCAAAATTGGTGAGCTTTTGATGGCGTTTGACAACAACTACCGTCTAGTTTACAATGTGATTTTGTAATATCACTTTTTCTGATATGTCTTTCAGGCACACCATGATAGCTAAATAGTAAATGATCGTAATCTAGGTCTTTTATTTTTTCATAAATACTAGCTGATAGAACATTTATGTAATCTGGGTGATTGTAAAACGGTGGTACCGTAGTGAATTTCATTTCTGGAAAGTATTCTCGACGTAATTTCTCAGCAAGGACTAGAATTGTCTCGGTCGTTGCCATTGCATATTGAGGATACAATGGTAATAATAGAACTTCATCCACACCTTTATCATGTAGTTCTTGTAAACCTTGTTGTATTGAAGGTTCTCCATAACGCATAGCTAATGAAATCGGGACCTCTGTAAAATCATCAATCTTTTGTTGCAATCTTTCAGACAGCACGATTAATGGTGAACCCTCTTCCCACCAAATTTTTTTGTAAGCTTTGGCTGATTGTTTTGGTCTCGTGTTTAATATAATTCCTTTAACTAAAATAGCTCTTAATATGTAAGGCACGTCAATAACCCTTTCATCCATTAAGAATTCATCAAGATAAGTTTTTACATCTTTGGGATCTGTAGATTTTGGAGAACCCAAATTTACCATCAATACACCTTTCATCTCTATAAATTTTGAACGTCAAAAATACAGAGTAGTTAAGTTAATTTTTATTAAATAAATGGGAATGTTTACAAAAAGAAATTCCAAACCAATCCAAAACGGATCACAGCATCTCTATAAGGATAATTCGGTGCTGAAAAACTTGTATTATCTTCAATAAGGGTATTTATATTTTCGTACTTAAAATATATCCTCGCTTGTCTTACCTTCATATTAAAAAAAACATCAAAAGTGAAAAAATTGTCTAACCTTTCAAAATCTTGAACAACAAACTCCGCTAGTATCGGATCATAAGCATTGGCATTATAGCCTGTGAAATATTTAAAATTTATACCAGTCTGAAGAAAAAGAGCTTTTTTAAACCATCGGTCTGTATAAAAAAGAGATTGTCTTGTCACCAGCTCTGGTACTCTAAATACATCTGCTCCGTCTAAAACATTCTGGTACATCACGGTATTTGCCAATGAAAATTTACCGTAGTTGAAAGTCTTCTCTACTTTTAATTTTAAATATCTTACTTCGCCGTCGAATTGAAAGGGTCTTACCAATGAGTCTGCAACAGACTCTATATCAGTATTATCTATAAAACCAAAGTAAGTATAGTCCTGCATTTGCGTAAGACTTGCCTCTACTCTACCGTATTTTTTTGAATTTACTTCAGCTAATAAATATTGAGTTTTTACATTTTCAAAATCGTTGAACCAATTGTAATTAAGATAATCACTTTGGTGCATTAAAAAATTAAAATTGGGAGCATGAGAATTTATATTTAATCTGGCTGATGTCGAAATATCATCTGAAAAATCATACTTGGCTTCAGTTTTTAAGTAATTGCCATTAAAATCTCCAGAAAAATTATATTTAAAATCACCCTTCAAATTAAACTTTCCAATCTGTCCATCAAAGGAACCACCAAACGCCAGTATGTCACCAGTAATTCTATTTGGAACTGTAAATTCTTCAGTCACAAATATTGAACGGTATCCATAATTGATATTACTATGTGAAACATTAAATTCAAATACCCCTAGTGGATTGAGCCGGTAGCTTAAGCCAAGCGTATTTTCAACATCTTGCCATTCAACTTTTTTATTAAGATTTTCATTCTCCAGTGCTATTCCAAAAATATCTGAAGATTGTCTTTGTGAAAAACTAAAAGATTTATCTTCAAACTTCAATTTGTGATTTAGCTTTATTTGTCCATTGGCTGTAGAGTCATTTCCCTTTCTTATTTTATAATGCTGTTCAACAAAAAGGCGTCTTCCTAGAAAGAAGTTCTCTGCATTTTGAAATTGAACATCTAATTGAGCTCTGTTTTCAAAATCTTCATCACCCTCAATAAATCGTTGTCTTGCTTCCGCAGTCAGGCCTCCATTTTCTTCAACTAAAAAGTCTTGTGAAGTAAAGTGAGTTTTAAGATGGTATCTATCATTTTTGGTACTATAAGCTATTCCAATTCTAAAATGCCCATTTGAAGTTCCGCTGTTTTGATAATTACCAAGCGATCGTAGACCTTTATAAGCGATATAAAAATTAAATCGGTCTGTGAAATTACTTGTAAAAGAAGCATCTAGGTTTTGACCTTGTTCAAAAGTTGTTCTAAAATAAAGGTCAGTTAATGGTGTCGGAACATAAAAATGATTAATGTCTTCAGCTTCTATGTAAAAGAATCGTCTGGCTTGCGCACCAAACTGAGGTCTGAGATAGACATCATCGAAGGTGTACCCTAAGTTATTAAAGGTTTGACCTATGTTGTGAAAAGGCAGAAGCTCAAAATCATCTTTCCTTAAATAATTGAATTTATATTCTTTTTGAATGGTAAGGGAAGTATCAGCAATGATGGTATCATTTCTATAATTAATTATTTTGTATTGATCGATTGGAGGTCTTTCTTTAGTTTCGGTAACACTTTGGGTGTCGTCTACATTCTGACTTGTATTTACATTTCCGTTTCTTTCAACTCGTTGTAGTTTTCTATTTTGGCCAGAGGCCTGTGCAACTATAACAAATGTAAAAAACAAAAGGAGGTTTTTCATCAAAAATTCAATTCTCAGCAAAAGTATTATTTTTTGTTCTAACTCCGCAAAAATTAAAGTATTGTGCTTACCAATTGAATTAATCTTCAGATCCTGTCAAATTAGTTAAATATATTAAGAAATTGATATTTTGCTTTAATATAATTTTACTATTTTTCGAATCATTTTTGGAAAATGAATTTTTGATACTCAAATCACCTTATGAATTATAAAATAAAGCTTCTCATCTTATTACTTATTACGTCTGCTTTCAATATTAATGCTCAAGACCTTTTAATGCAAGACGGTACCTTTAATCAATGTTCTGGAACTTTCTTTGATTCAGGAGGCGCTAACGCAGACTACAGTGAAAGTGAAAATTTTACGATTACCATCTGTCCAGATATGGCTGATATGAGAATAGTTCTGGAATTTTCTGAATTTATTGTAAATAATGACGATAGCATCACCGTTTATGATTCAGATGTTGTAGACCCGGCTGCTTTAATAGACACATTTACTGGCACTTTAGCAAATAATCCTGAATTACTTAATATTACCGCATCCGATGATAATCTAAGCGGGTGTTTAACTTTTGTATTTTCAAGTAATTCATTTTTTAATGGTCCAGGATGGGCAGCGACGATATCTTGTAGAGAACCTTGCCCAGTTGCCATAAATCCTGAGGTAGAATCGGTAACGCCTAACAATTTTGATGGTGTAAATTATAGAGCTTGCTTAAATGAACAAATAACTTTTGATGCTAATGCGCAACTCACTTCAGGTGACATAAATCAAGTAACATATTCATGGGATTTTGATAATGGAGCTACTGATACTGGAGAAGTAGTTAGTACATCTTACTCTGAGCCTGGCTTATATATTGTTCAACTTACAGCATCTATCCCTAATTGTGACTCTGAAACTACATCTATACAATTGCAAATTGGAACTGAACCCGAATTTCAACTAGCGGTAGATCAACCAGAGATATGTTTAGGAGATTCAGTAGAATTAACTGCAAACGCAAATACTGTTGTTTTTGAAGAAACCTGCACTATTCCAGTTAGTGAAACCACTTTTCTTCCAGATTCTAATGCTAATGAATCTTATTTTTCATCAATTCCTGTGGATTGTTTTAGTGATGATCAAACATTAGTAGATCCAAATGATATTTTAGAAGTTTGTTTAGTTATAGAACATTCTTTTTTAGGAGACTTAGATATTATTCTAATTGCTCCTGATGGAACCCAAATATTTTTCAAAACATTTCCAGGAGGTGGTGGAACCTTTTTAGGACAGCCCGTAGAACCAGATTCTAATCTAGACCCAGGAGTAGGATTTCAATATTGTTTTACAAATACAGCCGGTACTCTTCTTGTTAACGGCCCTCAAATTCCTAATGGTGGCACTTCGCCTGGCAATGCCATTGCGCCTGGTGATTATCAACCTGTAGAACCTTTCAGCGACTTACTAGGTGTCCCTTTAAATGGTGACTGGACCATTCAAGTTACAGATAACCTAGCATCTGACAATGGTTATATTTTTGAATGGTTTTTAAATTTTAACCCTGATATTATACCTCCAGATGCCTTTTTTGAGCCACAAATTACTGACGAGAATTGGGTAGGTTTTGAAGGACAAGGTAGTACCATAAACGTAACACCTACTTCTGTTGGAACCAATTGCTACGATTATGAAGTTACAGATGATTTTGGTTGTGTTTATACTGAAACTATTTGCGTAGACGTGCTAGCTGCCCCGACCATTGAAAATCTCGAAGACCTTTTTGAGTGTGAGTCAGACCCTAATGAAGATACTATTTATGATTTAACAATCAATGATTCAAACATTCTTGGAACTCAAGATCCGAATCTATTTAATATTTCATATCATTTATCCCAAAACGATGCAGATTTGGGACAAAATGATATTATAAATCCAGATAATTATCCCTCAGCATCCCAACCTGAAACTATTTTTGTTAGAATTGAAGATACAAGTGGTGACTGTTTTGAAACTGATTTTTTCCAATTATTACAAAATGTTAGCAATAACGGAGACCCAGAAGATCTTGAAGCTTGTTTTGAAAATAACGAAGCAACTTACGATCTAACGCTTAATGATGTTAATCTATTGGATGGACAAGCTGCATCTGATTTTAATATTCAGTATTTTGAAAATGAACAAGATGCGATTGATGATGTTAATGCTATTAACAATTCTACGTCCTACATCACAACCACACAAAACGCAGTAGTATGGTATAGGTTTGAGGATATTGCATCCGGATGTTTTGCAACAGGTTTTTTCAACCTTAATGGAATAATAACGCCCCAACCCACCATAACCCCACAACCATTAGAACAATGTGGCGATTTTACTTTAACGCAGAGCTTCAACCTCACTGCCAATGATGCAGTAGCCCTTGGGATTTCCAATCCCGGCGATGTCAATGTGAGTTATTACAATCTTTTATCAGATGCTGAAGCAGGCACAAACCCCATTGCTGATCCGGCGAACTATGTGCCTTCAAATAATGAAGAAACCATTTTTATCCGACTTGAAAATACGGCTTCAGCAGACTGTTTTAACACAGCTTTTTTTGACCTGAATATTTTTGATGTTGAAATCGGCAACCAGCCTGACGATATTCAAGTTTGTGAGCAGACAGGAAACACCGGCTTGTCTACCTTTGATCTTACAGTTCAAATTCCTGATGCATTTGGACCCAATCAAGATACTTCAACCCATAGCTTAAGTTACCACACTTCATTCGCCGATGCTAATGGTGGAAGCAATCCTATCGCAGCTCCAGACAATTTTTCTAGTACGGTAAACCCACAAGAAATCTGGGTGCGCGTTCAAAATAATCAGAGTCCTACTGCTTGTTTTCAAATCACTAGCTTTTTTGTGGGTGTTACCGAACAGCCCGAAGTCATCACTCCAGCCATTGACCTGGGCCAATGTGGAGATTTTACCGGAACACAAGTTTTTGATCTAACCCAAAATAATGATGCGACTTTAGGCGTTTTAAGTTCAACCATTTTTACCTATCATAACTCACAGACTGATGCTAACGGTGGTCTTAACCCAATTCCAGACCCTGTTAACTATCTTCCGGCAAGTGATCAGGAACCTATTTTTATTCGTATTGAAAATGATACAGATCCCACTTGTTTTATCACTACAGATTTTGAAGTAAGAGTCTTCAACGTCGAAATCTTTGATGGTGACGATTTAGAAAGTTGTGATGATGGTAGTGGAACAGCCACATCTGCTTTTGATCTTGCCGTAAACAATTTTGTTGTACTTGGACCTAATCAAACCTCCGGCACTCATAGTGTAACTTATCACATATCTCAGCTTGATGCTGAAAATGATGCAAACGCTATTGCCAATCCTAATACCTTTAATAATACCTCTAACCCTCAAACTATATTTGTCCGTGTAGAAAATATTGACAATCCTGATTGTTTTGAGTTGAGCGATTTTGAGTTGTCGGTAACCGATTCTGCGCCGATCAATACCAATGTCACCCCGCTTGTGGCCTGTGATGATGATAATGATGGCTTCTTTAACAACTTTGATTTGTCCAGTAAAGATGACGAAATTCATTTTGGCAATACCGATGTTCTGCTTACCTATCACCTTACCGCAGCCGATGCACAAAACGGCGTTGGAGCCTTGTCTTCACCCTATGCCAATGTGGTAGAAAATGTACAAACCATCTTCTTCCGTGCGGTAGACAGTAACAATGGTTGTGAACAATTTGGTAGTTTTGAACTCCAAGTCTTCGATAGCCCACTACTTACCCCAATCACTGAAGACCTGGTAGGCTGTGATGATGATGATAACGGCTTTTTTACTTTTGACCTTAGTGTGATTGAAGCTGAAGCCCTTGGCAGCCTCGATCCTGCCAATCTGCAGATTTCCTATCACCTCTCTCTGGCTGATGCACAAAGTGGAAATAACCCGATTACAGATCCACAAAATTATATCAATACCAACCTTACAGAAACCCTCTGGATTCGAGTGCTGGATATTTCAAATCCTGTCGGCTGCTTTGATGTGGAATCCTTCAACATCATTGTAGAGCCTATCCCTACAATTGCCGATCCGCAACCGCTTGAGGTTTGTGATGATGAAGATAGTGGCGACCTAAGTGACGAAATTGCCACCTTCGACCTGAATGACAGAATTGATGAAATCACCCTCGGCAACAATGAGCTCCAGGTAGAATTCTTCGAATCTCAGACTGATCTGGATAACAATAACCCGATCTCTCCTATCGAGGCTTATGTCAACACTACTAATCCACAAACCCTGGAAGTCCGTGTGACCAGTTCTTCCAACGGCTGTGAAAATTTCACAACCCTTAGCCTTGTGGTCAATCCTGTGCCAAGCCTTGCCCCTGTCTTGGAACCCCTTGAAATATGTGATCCTGACAACGATGGCTTTGGCGAATTTGATCTCAATGCGGCTATTGTCGATATTTTAAACAACGAACCAGATGTCACCATCACCTTTCACCTCACTCTTGCTGATGCAGAACTTGGGGTTAATCCTATTGATACCTCTTCCCCATTTGGCACCAACAACCCTAACCAGCAAACACTTTTTGTTCGGGCGACTAACACTGGTCCTAATGGTAATGATGGTACCGAATGTTTTGATACACGTCCACTCGATCTTATCGTGATTCCTTCTCCTGAGATTGATGATCTCGAAGATCTCTCTCGTTGTGATGATGACTCCGCCAACGGTTTTGCCAGTTTTGACCTGACCGTTAATACGCCTTTAGCTATCGGTAATCAGAATCCAGATGATGTAGTGGTCACCTATCACGAAACTCAGGCGGATGCCGAAGCTGGTAACAATGCCATTGCTGTCCCGTCTAATTATACCAACATCACCAGTCCGCAAATCATCTATGTGCGTATTGAAGATCCGGTCACCGGATGTTACGACCTTTTTGATAGCGCAGACGACATCAACAATACCTTTACTCTCACCGTAGAGCCATTACCTATTGTCAACGATCCTAGCGTGCTCGAAGTTTGTGATGATGATGACAACATGGATCCTTTTCCGCAAGTCTCTTTTGACCTTACTGTACGGGAAGCTGAAATTGCCGGTGTTCCTGTCGTTCCTGCTAATCTTGAATTTACGTATTTTGCCTCGCAGGCTGATTTTGATAATGGTGTTTCTATAATTGATCCTACAGCTTACACCAATACTTCTCAACCGCAAAGTATTTTTGTCTCTGTAACAGATACCTCTACAGAAAATGATTGTTTTGACTTTACCGTCATGACCATCAGTGTATTACCTCTGCCAAGCCCCAGCGAAACTGATCCTGATGTGCTTCGTCTGGAAGCTTGTGATGACCTCGGCAACGATGGTGTTGCAGCTGTACCTTTTGATCTGACTCAAAGCGGTGTCCTGATCGCCGGGTCTGAAAATGTCTCGCTCTCTTATTACCTCTCTGAAGAGGCTGCCACAGATGAGGATACCGACGAACTCATCGCTGATCCTACAGCTTACCTCAACGATCCTACTCTCAATGTACTGGATGAAGATGGTAATCCTACCAATACGCAAATTATTTATGTGCGTGTAGATAATGCCGTTCCTGGTAACTTCTGTTTTGTCATTGTGCCTATTGAAATTGTGGTCTTCCCGGCTCCAGTGCTCAATCCTATAGGAGATCCGTTTGCCTATACCCTTTGTGAAGATGATTCTGCCAACCCCGGATTGGCTAGCTTATTCTCTCTGGAAGATGTCACAGGCAATCTATGGGATCTCACCAACGGTTCCAGCGATACCATTATTCCATTACTGGACCCCAATGCTGATCCTGCTCAGGATCTTAATGATTTTGATGTGACTTATCACACCTCTGAGGCAGAGGCTGAAAGTGGTATCAATCCTCTTGCGCCTGGCTACCTGGCTGCGGATGGCGAGATTTTATTCATCCGTGTAACTAACATTGATACAGATTGCTACAATATTGGGAATATCGCTCAGGTTCAAATCATTATTGAACCGCGTCCGCTTATCGCTCAGGATGATCCGGATAATCTGCCGGCAGTCTGTGCTGATACTTTAGAAAATCCAACCAGTGGTACCTTTGATCTGACCGTGCAGGATGACCTTATTAATCCTGACACCTCTGGCGATACTTTTGTCATTTACTATGAAGGCTTAGAGAACTTTAACGCAGGTATTCCTATCGAAAATCCGGCTAATTTTGTCTCTTCTACGTCTCCGGTCACCATTTTTGCGCAGGTGGTCAACGCCCTTACTTTATGTGAATCCAGCACTTTTGTAAGCTTTGATATCTTCGTAGAGCCTCTGCCTGTAGTAGACCTCAGCCCTTTTGATGGTATCATCGTTTGTATTGATGCTGATGGGAACCTCATCGACAACCAGGTCTCGCCACCGACTATCGATACTGGACTCTCTGATGAAGACTTTAGCTTTGTCTGGAGTGTTGACGGCATCGTCGATCCTAGCTTTGTCGGATCAAGCATAGATGCCGACAGACCTGGAGTATATACGGTTCAAGTCACCAACATCTCTACCGGATGTGACATCACTTCCAGCTCTGCTGAAGTGGTCCAAAATACGCCTCCTGATTTTGTCCTCACCGCCCTTACGCCGTCATTTAGCGGTACGCACGTCATCGAGGTCAGTCAGATTACAGGGGCTGGTGATTTTGAATTCCAACTGGATGATGAACCCTTCGAGCCTCTTGCGCCCGGACAAACTACTATCGTTTACACTGACCTCGCTCCCGGACTGCACGTTGTGCGTGGTCGAGACAGTGGCGGCTGTGGTGTCATAGAAAAAAACATCATGCTCATCGATTATCCGCCCTTCTTTACGCCTAACCAGGACGGCATTAACGAAACTTGGAATATCAGTAGCCTTTCTGACCAACCTAACGCAAAAATTTATATATTTGACCGGTACGGTAAACTGCTTAAACAAATAAGCCCCGCTGGGGAAGGTTGGGATGGAACCTATAACGGTAACCTCATGCCTAGCCAGGATTACTGGTTTAGAGTCGAATTTACCGAACCAACAACTGATGCGCCAAGTACATTTAAAGCGCATTTTACGCTTAAAAGATAGATCATTAATTGTATATTATATCATTTTCAAAAAACCAACCCTAAAAAGGTTGGTTTTTTTTTAATGCCTGAATATGACGAAGATTGAAAAGTACTAATTCATTCTAAATATACATCGATAAGTCTTATTTATAAGTAATCTAATTACAAATACTTGTATTTCAATACTTTATGAATATATTAAGATAGTTATGACCTATATTTGATCAAATCAAAAATGAAAAAGTTATGTCAATAAGGAAAGCAAACAATTGTGGCAATTGCGAAAATTTACAGAAAAATGGATTTTGTAATGTGCATGAAGTAGAAGTGAGTAGCAACTATGTATGCGACAGCTTCGAAATGAAAGCAACACTAAAAAATGAAGATGATTGCACAAATTGTGCAAGATTTAAAACAAATAATTGCGCAAATCCTGAAAAAGCTGCGCCAGGGATGATGTGTAAGCATTGGGCTCCAAAGCAGGCAGCTGCTTAATATCATCAACATAATTAAAATTTCAAAAACTGCCTTTAAGGCAGTTTTTTTTTAATGCGATAAATTAATCTACTTCAAGGAAAACATTATTTATCTTAAGTCTTTCAAAAACAAATGCGTAAAAAAATTCAGTAATTAATGAAAGATTATATTTGCAAAAAAATTATAGATGCATAAATCTGTAAATCCATATAAAGATTCAAAAGACAAGAAAAAGAAACAAGTCGAGAATATGTTTGACAACATATCTACGAACTATGACGGACTTAACCGCGTGATATCATTTGGGCTTGATCAATCCTGGAGGAAAAAAGTTATCAATCTGGTTGTAGACAGCAAAGCTAAAAAAGTAGCAGATATTGCAACAGGTACTGGCGATTTGGCTATTGCCATGGCTAAAAGAAATATTCCTGAAATAACAGGTATCGATATTTCAAATGGGATGCTTGATGTAGGTAGGAAAAAAATAAAAGCCCAGAGTTTAGATGATAAAATTGAAATGGTACAGGCAGATTCTGAAGACTTACCTTATGAAGATAATACTTTCGGTGCCATTACAGTGGCTTTTGGAGTCAGAAACTTCGAAAACTTAGATAAAGGGCTGTCTGAAATAAGAAGAGTTCTGAAACCAAACGGATTATTTGTAATATTAGAGACTTCAAATCCCACCAAATTTCCATTTAAACAAGGTTATAATTTTTATAGCAAGCTTATTTTACCAACTATAGGTAAATTATTTTCAAAAGATAAAAGTGCATACAAATACTTAAGCGAAAGTGCTTCTATTTTTCCTTTCGGAGAAGCCTTCAACAATATTTTATCCAAAAATGGGTTTAAGAATGTGAAACATTTCCCACAAACTTTTGGGGTTTCAACTATTTATATCGCTTCAAAATAATAACATGAGATTATTTTTATCAGTATTATTCATAACTTCATTAGGTTTAGCAGAACTCAGCGCTCAAGGACTTTTTAGTAAAGAAAGAGTACGTAATAACAGAAATTATTTAGAACAAAAGCGATGGACTTATGGATTCTATTTAGGGTTTAATCGAATGGATTTCAAAATTGATAGATTTGAAGAAGCTGATGCTGTTTTGGTCAATACCAACTTTGGGTTTAATGTAGGTCTGCTTGGTAATGTTAAATTACATGAATTTATTGATTTGAGATTAGAACCGGGTGTGATTTTTTCAAATAGAGAAATAGATTTTACTCAATTTGGTGAAGATGATTTGTCAAGATTTAGAGAAACAAGATCGGCTTACGTTTATGTACCTCTGGTTTTGAAACTGTCAACACGAAGACTGAACAACTTCAAACCTTTTGTAACTGGCGGAATAGCCTTTGGTCATAATTTGAGTAGTAATGAAGATAATCCTGATGATAATTCGGCAAACCAATTTAGGCTAAATACCACCAATTATTTTTATGAAGTAGGCTTTGGAATTGATTTCTATTTAGAGTATTTCAAATTTACACCAACCATTAAAGGAGTTTTTGCAATCAATAACGAATTAATACCGGATAATAATCCTAATAGTCCATGGACTGGAAACATTGATCGCATGGCTTCACGAGGAATATTTATAAATTTTATGTTCCAATAGTTCTTCTTCTGAATTCGCTTAGTAAAATTGATCCAGCCATTGCTACATTAAGGCTTTCAGTGTTTTTGGTTTTGCCAAATTGAGGAATGCTAAGTGTCTTTGTTATAAATGGGTTCAGACTATCTGATATACCATGAGATTCACTCCCTAAAATTATAATGGATTGATTTTTGATCTCTGCTTCATACACCGATTCCGCATTCATATCTGCTGCATAGATTGGCATATCTGCATTTTTTAAAACGTTTTTGAGATCTTCATAATAAATTTTTACTCTCGTAAGCGATCCCATAGTGGCTTGGACACATTTTGGATTGTAACAATCAACACAATCCTCTGAACATACTAATTTTGTAATTCCGTACCAATCACATAATCTTATAATCGTACCTAGATTTCCCGGGTCTCTTACTCCATCGAGACACAGTGTAAGACCTTTCAGCTTAAGCGGTTTATAAGGTTTTATTTCAAAAACCCCTAAAGCCACCTGAGGCGTTGTTAAAAAACTAATTGATTTTAATTCCTTAGGTGAAATGATGTTTACATTTTTATGCTGAACAGTAAATATATCTCCAATAGTATAAAGACTATGCAAGGTATATGAACTCTTTAAAAACTCTTTGATTACCTTTACTCCTTCAACAACGAATAAGCCATTTTTTTGTCTGTATTTTTTATATTTTAGGCTGTTAATTAATTTTTGTTGATTTTTGCTAACGCTTTGCATGGGCTGTTTTTAAATCTATTTATTGTATTGAAACACAACATTACAAAAATATCATTTCTTTTTGGTATCCTTCTTATTATTACAGCTTGTGATTCTACTAAACGATTAGCCGAAGATGAATTTCTTTTAGTAAAAAATAATATAGAAACTGGTGTTGATACTTTATCCAGCAGCAGATTAAAGCCATTTTTATCGTTGCAACCTAATTCTAAGTTTTTCCTTGGCATTCCACTTAAACTTTATATTTATAATACTGCAAAACCGCAACCAGACTCAAGTTTTATTAATTGGTTGACCAAGAAACCAAAAAGAGAGGAACGACTAAGCGCTTTTCTTTCTGATAAACAACTAAGAAATCTCGCAAAATCTTATGTAAATCTAAACGAAGGGCTTAAAAAAAATGGACAAGCTCCAAGCATATTATCCGAAGAGAAGATTGAAAACTCTAAAAAAACATTAGAAAACTGGTACTGGAATCGTGGCTGGTTCAACGCAAAAGCAACTCATGAAGTTGAAAGAGATTCATCTTCAAAAAAGGCAACAGTTACATACAAGATTAAACCTAACAAACCTTACATTATAGACAGTATAAGTTATAATATTGAGTCTAAATCTGCAGATTCGATTTATAATTCTATTAAGGACGAATCTTTGATTAAGACCCAACAACAATTCAAAACAGATAACTTTAATGAGGAAAGAAAAAGAATAGAACAATATTTCAGAAATAATGGTTTGTTCTATTTTGACAAGGAGTACGTCACATTCACAGCAGATTCTTTATTAGAAATAAAAGAAAGGGTAAACATAGAGTTAAATATCAAGAATCGGGAAATAAAGGCTCAAGATTCGACATATGAAATACCTTTTAATGTCTATAAAATCAGTGAAGTAAATGTATTTACTGATTACTCCGAAATAGACTTACCCTATGTTGCAGAAGATTCTATTCATTTTAAAAATAAGGTGTTTTTTGGAAAAAAAAATATAAGAACAAATCCAAAAATTCTTTCAGACGCCATTTTTATTGAAAAAGGACAAGTGTATAGTGATCTTAATAGAACTTATACCAATAACAGGTTTTCTAACATTAGAGTTTTTGAGTATCCGAATATTCAATACCAGAAAGATCCTAGAACACCTGACGAGGATAATTTAATTGCAAATATTTTTTTAACCCCAAAAAAGAAATTTGGATTTACTCCTAACTTCGAGGTATCTCAGAGTAACATACAGGACTTTGGGATCGGTTTAAATGCCTCTTTTTTTGCCAGAAATGCTTTTAAACTTGCAGATATTTTGGAACTCTCCTTCAGAGGTAATATTGGCTCCTCGAGAGAAGCTGCAAGTAGCAGCGATCAGTTTTTTAATATTAATGAGTTTGGAGGTAAATTAGGTTTAAGTCTACCTAAAATCGTGTTTCCTTATTCTGTAAAACTTATCAAGAAATATATGCAACCGTTCACACGTATTTCTTATGGATTTAATACCCAAAGAAATATAGGTCTTGATCGTATAAACCATACGGTAAATCTTGACTATAGTTGGAACCCTTCCAGAAGAGTAAGCAATAATTTTTCACTCATTGATTTTCAGTTTGTTAACAATCTTAATATAGACAACTATTTTAATATTTTTACTAATTCATACAGGGATTTAAATGATATAGCAATAGATAATGTTGAAGATGTAAACTCAGATTTTTTAAATGATGATGGTAACCTTATAATTCCAGGTGGAACGGATGGTTTTGTGGATCAAGTTGAAAATAATGAGATTAACCTTAGCCCTGTTGAAACATTGGATTTCAATTCTATAGTCGAAAGAAGAGAAAGACTGATCGAAAATAACCTCATTATTGCAAGTAATTTTAGTTTTGATTACAGCACGAGAGAAAATATTGAGGATGAAGATTTCTTTCAATTTCGATCAAGATTTGAAATAGTAGGAAATCTAATGAGATTACTTTCAACTACACTAGATTTGGATAGAAATGAAAATGGTAATTATTTGTTATTCGATGTACCTTTTTCTCAATATGCCAAAGTAGAATTGAATTATATTAAACACTGGGATCTTGGCAATCAAAACGTTATTGCGAGCAGGGCTTACGGAGGTTTTGCACTACCCTATGGAAATTCTCAATCAATCCCATTTGCACGAAGCTTTTTTGGTGGTGGCCCTAATGACAACAGAGGTTGGCAACCTTATGATTTAGGACCTGGAAGAACTAATGGAATAAACGATTTTAATGAAGCTAACTTTAAGCTTTCTTTTAATCTTGAGTATAGATTTAATTTATTTGGAAGCTTAAACTCCGGATTATTTATTGATGCTGGAAATATCTGGAACCTTTTGGATAATGTCACAGATCCGGCCGCTACATTTGATGGCTTGAGAGATCTTAGTGAATTATCTATTGCCACAGGAATTGGGTTTAGATATGATATTAGCTTTTTTGTTATTCGTCTGGATTTTGGATTCAAAACTTACAATCCTGGTTTAGAAGGGCGAAAATGGTTCACACAGTATAACTTCAGGAATATGGTCTTCAACTTTGGGATTAATTATCCTTTCTGATCTGTTTGATTTAACCTTTTACCTATCAATTTAAATAATAGATAACATCCAAAACCAATGATGGAACCAACGAGCATACCAGTGATAACATCGCCTGGATAATGAACGCCTACATATATTCTACTATATGAAACAAAAAGAGCCCAAACGATTATAACAGGAAAAAAGTACTTGTAATTTTTTTTAAAAATCGACCCAAGGTAAATTGCAAGTGCAAATGAGCTGGTCGCATGACCAGAAAAATATCCGTAAGAACCACAACGTGTAATAAAACGTCCAAGACCTTCTAAACTTGGCTCTCGACATGGCCTAAACCTTTCCACCGAATGTTTTATAGCCATAGAAAATTGATCTGTTATTGCAATCATGAGTGCTACAACAACCAATGCTAATATTGTTTTTTGTAAACCAAAATTTTTATATAGTAAATAGACAAAAAATAAGTAAAGTGGGATTGACGAAAACTTGTGAGTGATAAAGAGCCAAAACGGGTCAAAAAAGCTTGAACCAAGGTTATTGAGATATAAAAAAAGTTCTTTATCTAATTCAATTAAACTTTCCATTTACTCATTATATTTTTCAATCTCGCCATCATAAAAATCAAAGGCTTCTTTGACTAGAGTATCATATTCTTCTTTCATATCTTCATCATCAAAGGTTTCCCAAAACTCTAAGTCATCATTATTGATGTTTAAAATAAATCTTGGGTATTCTGTATGTATAACATACATATGGTCGCTTTCCGTATTATCTGCTATTAAAAAACGTGGATATTTCATAAACAAAAATTATTGTGCAAACTTAATACTTTTTACATGTCGGCGTGATACTTTATTAAATCTGATATATAACATAATAGCAGAAGCCGTTAGACCGGCTAAAAGTCCTAGCCAAATCCCATTTCCACCAAGTCTTTCTGCTTTTCCATAGTAAAAAGATATAGGAAAACCAATCAACCAATAGGCAACAAAGCATATGAAAGTTGGTATATTCACATCCTGAAGACCTCTTAGAGCACCGAGTATTCCGACTTGCAAACCATCACTGATTTGAAAAAGTGCAGCTATGATAAGTAAATTTGAAGCCATAAAAATCACTTCAGAATTATCAATATAAATTCCGGGTAAGACATTCTTTAGTACTACAAACAATAGTGCAAACACAATTTCGATCAGAAGAATTTGAAAAAAGATTGAATGTGCAATAAATCTCATATTAATAAAGTCTTTTTTACCTTTTTGGTTGGCAACCCTAATTGTTGCGGTGACACCTAGTCCTACTCCAACCATGAAAGTCATCGAAGCAAGATTTAATGCAATTTGGTTGGCTGCCTGTGCATTAGTGCCAAGCGATCCTGCTAAGAGAACAGAGGCCGTAAAAATACCACCTTCAAATAGCATTTGCAGCGCTGTTGGAAAACCAAGTGACAGTAGCTTTTTGAAGATAATTCTATCTATTCTTTGGATCAACTTAGAGAAATAAGGTTTAATCTTTGGCCTCGACTTTAGGATAAATACAATTAAAATGGCCATTACAAACCTCGATATTAATGTTGAAATGGCTGCTCCTTCCACTTCTAACCTAGGAAAAATCCAAATTCCATAAATCAAAAAATAATTAAGAATGATGTTGAGCAAATTTGATATTAATGTGGCATACATTGCGTATTTAGTCAAAGAAAGTCCATCCGCAAACTGCTTAAAACCCTGAAAAATCATTAAAGGTATTAATGAAAAAGCTACAATATTTAAGTATGGAAAAGCCAGCTCCACCACCTCATCTGGTTGATCTAGAATTGGACTATAAAGAATTGGTTTGATAAAATAAATCAAAATAAAAAGTAAGACTCCATTAAGACTACACATCACAAGCCCATTTTGAAATACTTTTCTTCCTCTTGAAAAGTTTTCTTCACCATCTGCCTCTGCGACTAGAGGTGTAATTGCAAAGCTAAAACCAATACCAATAAATAATGCAAAAAAAACTAATGTGTTGCCCAGAGAAACTGCTGCTAAAGGAGCAGCACCGAGTTGCCCTATCATCACATTATCTGCTAGACCAACCAATACATGACCAATCTGGCCGATCATGATAGGTAGAGCAAGGTAAAAGTTTCTGGGAAACTCCGAAAAATAGGCTTTTAACATTTCGTATTTTTGAAGTGCAAAAATAGAATTTAATAAATCGCTAAGCCCTAAAGTAATATTAGAATTTTTAAAATGAACGATAGTCTTTTAATCACATAGAAAACTAAAAATAGGTGTTTTTCCCTTTTTAATAAGAGTGTTTTACTAAAGTGATGTATGCTTAATTTTAGTAATTTCGTCTAAAATCAAAAGAAATGAAAACTTTATTTAATCTCAAATTGATCCTTATTGTTCTAATTGTAATTTCCTGTCAAAAAAAGGAGGCAAAAAAAGAATCTTCTGAAAGCTTCACAGCTGAAAAAGTAGTGGTATCAAAAAATGCAGGTGCCTCTTCAATGGACCATATTATCCCAGTAAGTCAAGGGATAGAAATGTACGAACAATTTTACAGTACGAGAACTAAACCTATTCAGCCTACTTTAAGAAATACTTATAAGGATAGCACTTTTGTTGACACAAAATTTGTTCATTTTTCAATAGAAGATATTAAAAATTACCTTGCCTTTATTGAAAAAATTCAAAAAGAAAATCCCGAAAAAGACGTCTCTGGCTTAAGGGTATATTTTGGAGCTTACCCAAACGAAGATTCATATAACAATAGAGAAATAAAGCATCCAGGCCAACAAACTGTATTTATAACTCCTACCGTGTATGTAGGGGAAGTAGATAAAAAATACGATGCAGTTAATCACCTACCATTTTATGTAGAAGGTACTGCTGAAAATCCAAATAAAGGACAATTTTTGATTATTGAAGACTTAATGATTGATTACAAAAAATCTGAAAGGCTTAAAAGAGCAAATTCTACAAACCTTCAAAAAGCCTCATTTTTTACCGCTGATTTCTCTCAGAACAAAGTAATGACGAGTACAATTTTTAATGAAGGTCAATTAGTTCCTCCGCCAATAAATTAGAATTTCTTAAATGGATTTTGAAAGTTTCTTCACCTTGGTAAGAAAATCTATTATTTATGTTGAATTTCTGGCTGCAATCGTTGGAAGTATATATTATAAAAAATACAAACATACTTTTCTAAAATACTTTCTTATCATATTGTGGTATACAGTTATTAATGAATTTTGTTCTTATATAATCACCAAATACAATATAGAATATTTGAGTTTTTTAGGAGTCAGGTTTCTTGAAACAAGGAATGTAATTTTCACAATGCTTCAATATAATATATACCACTTGATTAATTTCTCTTTCCTTTTTTTAGTTTATGCACATTTCATTAAAAAAATAAATCAAAAGAAAATAATTTATACTCTTCTTTTGGTCTATATATTTAGTTTTTTTATTAACATGCTTTTTCAGAATTACATTTATGAAATGCAAACTATACCCTATCTCGTTGCATCCATATCCATTATAGCTTGTATCATACTATATTTTTCTCAAATTTTAAATAGTGATGAAATTTTAGACATAAAAAACAATCTTCTTTTTTATATTAGTATTGGATACTTATTGTATTTGGTAGGTAATTTACCGGTTAGAGTGATTAGGAATTATTTTTATGAACTTCCAAACCTAATTTACATTTTAAACATAAGTAGTGTGTTAAGCATTATAATGAACTTTTGTTTTATAGCAGGATTTATATGGAGCAAGAAACAACAGCAATAATCATTGCCATTTTTACTCTAGTGCTTTTGGGACTAGTGATTATAACTTTGTTTATAATATTTCAAAAGAGAAAAAATGCATTACTGTTAGCCCAAAAAGAGGCTAAAAATAAATTTGAAACCGAAATTTCGAAAACGCAAATAGAAATAAGGGAAGAAACATTTCGAAATATAAGTTGGGAACTTCATGATAATATCGGACAATTATTGACGCTTGCTAAAATTCAATTGCAAAATGCTTCAAATAATGAAGAGGTGAAATCTACTTTAGACAAAGCTTTGAAGGAGCTCAGAACTATTTCAAAAATAATTAATCCAGAATATCTCAATAAAATCAGTCTTGCCGAAGCCATAGAACTAGAAATTGAAAGACTAAATAGAATTAAATTCATAAATTCTTCATTTAGAATTGAAGGTAGGATTATGAATATTGACAAAGAAGCTCAAATCATTTTTTTTAGAATTTTTCAGGAATTTGTCTCAAATACTATAAAACACGCTAAAGCAACCGATTTGAAAACTAATCTAAAATATCTTGACAAAGAATTAATTATGTCTATTTCCGATAATGGTAAAGGGTTTGAACTAGAGAAAAATAAATCTATGGGAATAGGCTTA